>JADMIO010823423.1_pt1 | contig 52371 bp, 56 predicted proteins | sample 8958161 | NCBI WGS metagenome assembly JADMIO01 (sample SAMN16585339, study PRJNA669376) | soil metagenome | isolation source: Crop rotation soil | place: USA: Cullars Rotation, Alabama | collected 2011
GCCGCGACTTCAAGTCACGTGAATTCCAAGCTTCGGATCCCACTGTGCTGGAAAGCTGATACTTGGAACCTGGCTTCATCATCTGGAGCGCTTCGGTCCAGCCTTTGATGACGCGATTGACCGGGAAGGTGGCGGGTTCGTTGCGCTTGTAGGAGCTGTCGAACTCGGTGCCATTGATGAGGGTGCCGCGGTAATTGGTGACGACGCTATCGGTTTCTTTCGGCGATTCGCCGCTGCCTTCCTTGAGCACCTTATACTGGAGGCCACTGGCGGTGGTCTTCACGCCTTCCTTAGTCTTGTTCTCCTCGAGGAACTTCTTACCGATTTCGGCATTTTTCGCCTCGGCTTCTTTGTTCTTGGCGGCTTGCTTTTCCATCATGCTTTTGGAATAGGCGGTCATGACTTCCTTGACCTGCTCGTCGGTGAGGAGAGGCTTGGCGCCGCTCATGCCGTCACGCATCCCGGCCTGGAGGATCTCCATGTTGATATCCATGCTTTGTTTTTTAAACGTGCTTCCGATATCGAGTCCGATGCTGTAACTAACTTTGTCCTTCTCGTCTTTCAGTTCGACTTTTCCCTGGGAAAAACCGGTCGATGCGAGGGCGATGGTGGCGATGAAGATGCAGGAATATTTCATAGGTGAAGCCGCGGGAAAGTCGCCCTCCAGAGGAAGGCGGGCCGGGGAAGTGTGCACGCTAGAGGGGAAAGGCATTTCGTCAAGATCGCGGCAGCAAGGTGGGCGGGGCTTGCTTTTGGGACTGCTGCTGAGCGTGGCGATGATCCCGCACGCGAATGCGATCGAGTTATCGCGCGCAGAGGCGATGCGGATCGGGAAGAAAATCTGGCAAAACGAGTGCGCGGGGACGGTCTCCGGGTTGACCTCATGGAACGGGGGCGAAAACTTTGCGTCGCTCGGGATCGGACATTTCATTTGGTACCCGAAAGGGGTGCGCGGTCCGTTTGAGGAGAGCTTCCCGGATCTGATCCGTTTTATCGCCGCACGAGGGGCCAAGCTGCCGCAGGTGGCACTGGAGAATCGGGACGGTTGCCCGTGGAAAACGCGCGCGGAATTCAACGCCGCCAGCCAGAGCGCGCCGATGAAAGAGCTGCGCCAGTTCCTCGTCGATACGGTGGATCTCCAAGCGCAATTCCTGGTGCAACGCCTCCAGCAGGCGCTGCCGAAGATGCTGGCAAAAACTTCTTCCGGCGACGGCGCGAAGGTGCGGGCGCAATTCGATCGCGTCGCGAGCACACCGCAAGGATGCTACGCTCTGGTCGATTATGTTAACTTCAAAGGTGAAGGCGTGCTCGACAGCGAGCGCTATCACGGGCAAGGATGGGGCTTGTTGCAAGTACTCGAGGGTATGAGCGGAAACGGAAATGGCCCGGCAGCTGCGCAGGAGTTTAGCTCCTCGGCGCGGAAGGTCCTGGCGTTGCGGGTGAAGAACTCCCCTCCGGAAAGGAACGAGAACCGTTGGCTGGCGGGATGGCTGCAACGTGCGAACAGTTACGCGCAAAATTGAAAGACGTGATGACTAAATTCATGCGGTTGGCTCTGGCAGTTCTCCTCCCCCTCCTGGCGCAGTCGCTCCACGCGCAGACTCCGCGGCCGACCGGTTCAGTGCGACCTGCGGGTTCGCCGAAGGCTGTCACCACGACGCGCCCTCCGACGACCGGCCGCCCGGTCGCCTCCCCTCGCCCGTCAGCCACGCGCCCGCCAGTGCAGCGAGTACCGGCTCTGTTCCCCACACCGACACGGGCGACTCCAACCCCGAATCCACAGATGCGCAAGGCATCGGAAATGATCAGCCGGCAAGCGCCGATCAAAATTAACCAAGGCGTCTACGACGGTCTCACGCCGGATCAGGCGCGAGTAGTGGTTTCAATTTCCAAACAGCGCGCTTATCTCCTGCGCGGCGATGAGGTCGCGATCGACAGTCCTATCTCATCAGGCAAGCGAGCCGGGATGACGCCGACCGGGCGATTCTCGGTCATGGAAAAGGACAAGGATCATCGCTCCAGTGTGTACGGTGATTTCAAGGACAGCTCGGGCCGGACGGTCCGCTCTGGAATAAGCGTTCGCATCGACTCGGCGCCGAGCGGAACGCATTACGTCGGCGCGCCGATGAAATGGTTCATGCGCCTAACCGGTGACGGAGTGGGCATGCACGTCGGAATCCTTCCGGGATATCCCGCATCGCACGGCTGTATCCGGATGCCGCCGCAGGGCGCCGAGATGTTCTACAATCGCGTTAAGATTGGCACGCCGGTTAGCGTCGAGCCTTAGCTCGCGGACGGGCTCGAAACTGCGGCATCATCCGCCGCCAGAAGTTGTTCCCGGAGCAGCTCTAGGGCGGTTTGACTGGCTAGGTGCTTGAAGCTTTGCCGGTCGGTTTGGAACCGACGCCGCAGCACCTTTGTTTCTCCGGCAGCTGAGGCCCAGGCGATGAAGACGGTGCCGACTGGCTTCTCATCTGACCCTCCGTCGGGTCCTGCGATGCCGGTCGTAGCTAGGGCAAAATTCGCTTTCGCTGTTCGGACTGCACCCATCGCCATCGCTCCGGCCACTTCTTCGCTGACCGCGCCATGTTGCTCGATTAGCTGCGGTTCAACTCCAAGCGCGGACGCTTTGGATTCGTTCGCATAGGTCACATAGCCCGCTAGGAAAACAGCCGAAGCGCCGGGGACATTCGTGAGTCGGTGCGCGAGATAACCGCCGGTACACGACTCCGCGGTCGCGAGGGAGACGCTCCGTTCTTTCAACATCCGCACGACGACCTCTTCCAGATTTTCGTCGGCTGTTGCGTAAAGCAAAAGCGGGAACGCTTTCCTGATGATCCGTTCGGCTTCGTCGAGAGTCGGACGCGGACCCAGGATGCGCACGTCCACTTCACCGCTGCGCGCACAGTATCCCAGCTCCACGTCGGGCAAAGCGAGCAACTGCGCGCCGACCTCCGCCTCTACGACCGACTCGCCGACGCAGGCGAGGTGGAAAGTCCGGGCCTCGATGCCGGGCCGCGCCTGCACCATCGTTCGCAGGATCGGCATGACCGATTGATCGAACATTGGCTGCAATTCCCTTGGCGGTCCGGGAAGCAAAAACAGATGCGGCGTTCGTGCGCCGTTTCGTTCGCCGGCCGCGATATACAGGCCCGGCGCGGTGCCATTCGCATTCGCTAAAACGACGGCGCCGTTGGGAACATCAGCCTGCCGCAGAATGCGGTCGGTCATTGGAAAACCGCGATCGCGCAGGCGATTCGTGATGGCCTCGGCGACGGCCGTGTTCTGTCGCAGCGACAACCCCAAAAGCTCAGCCGCAGCTTCACGCGTGACATCATCCGTCGTCGGACCAAGCCCACCGGTAACAAACACGATCTCCGCTCGAGAGAAGGCTTCCGCGAGTGCCTCTGGAATTGCCGGCCCGTCAGGAACCGTCAACTGCCGATCGACGCGCAGGCCCAGCGGAAAAATCTGCCGCGCAATGAAAGTGAGATGGGTGTTTAGGACGTCACCGAGGAGAAGCTCGGTACCCGTATTGATGACGATGACCCTCATGCGAAGGCCGGAACGTCCAACGTGCAACGCTCAACGTCCAACGTTGAACGAAAAAGCTGAGAGCAAGAGCGCCTAAGCGGCGTCTTTGTCCTGCTTCTTGCGAATGAGAGGAAGCTTCTTCCCCTCGACGACGGCGCGGTTGATTGTCACCTCCGCGATGTCTTCGCGGCTCGGCACATCGTACATGATGTCGAGCATGATCCGCTCCAGCATCGAGCGCAGGGCTCGCGCGCCGGTGCCCTTGGTCACGGCCTGCGCCGCGAGAGCGCGCAACGCATCCTTGGTCACGCTCAACCGAACTCCCTCCATGGAGAAGAGCTTGGTGTATTGCTTGATCATGGCGTTTTTCGTCTCGGTCAGGATCATCACCATCTCATCTTCAGTCAGCGCATCGAGCGCGGTCACAACCGGGAGACGGCCGATGAATTCTGGAATCATTCCGAAGCTCAGGAGATCCTCGGGCTCCACATGTCGCACCGCGACTTTCGCCAGAGCTTCTTCGACTTCGAGGCTTGGGCTGCTGAAGCCCATCGTCTTGTTACCGATCCGTTTTTGGACAATTTTTTCGAGCCCAACAAAGGCTCCACCACAGATGAACAAGATCTTCTCCGTGTTCACCTGGATATATTCCTGGTGTGGATGTTTGCGGCCACCTTGCGGCGGAACATTACAGGTGCTGCCTTCGAGAATCTTCAGGAGCGCCTGCTGCACGCCCTCGCCGGAAACGTCACGCGTAATGCTAACGTTGTCGGTTTTGCGGCCGATCTTGTCGATTTCGTCAATGTAAACGATGCCGATCTCGGCGCGTTTCACGTCATAATCGGCATTCTGGAGGAGCCGGAGAATGATGTTCTCCACGTCCTCGCCGACGTAACCGGCCTCGGTCAGCGTCGTCGCATCCGCGATGCAAAACGGAACGTCGAGGATCTTCGCGAGCGTCTTCGCCAGCAGAGTCTTGCCCGACCCGGTCGGACCGATCAGGAGGATATTGCTCTTCTCGATCTCAACATCCGCAAACGGATCGGGCTGAAAGGCAGCCGACGAATCCGACGATGGCGCGGCCTGCATGACCCGCTTGAAATGATTATGAACCGCGACCGATAGCGTCTTTTTCGCGGTTTCCTGGCCGATGACATAATTGTCAAGCGAACGCCGGATCTCGGCGGGCTTCGGCACGCGAATGCTGGAGGATTGGCGCCGGGCGTCCTCGTTCAACTCCTTGTCGAGGATGCTTTTGCAGACGTTGATGCAACTATCGCAAATGTAGACGCCTGGTCCGGCGATAAGCTTGCGCACCTCCGCGTGGCTTTTGCCACAGAAGGAGCACATCGTGAGGTTGGAAGCGCGTGCCATGGGTCTTCTGGGAAAGCAGGTCTTATTCCTCGACCTTTTGGGGCAAAGCCGCTTCCGCGATCGCTGTGGACCGCTCGGGAACAGTCCCCTCAATCAATTTCGCTTCTTTTCGAGATTTGATCACTTCGTCGACCAGTCCGTATTCCTTGGCCTCAGCCGCGGAGAGGAAATAATCGCGATCGGAATCCAGCTTCACCTTTTCCTCGGGCTGCCCGGTGTGTGAGGCAAGAATCGAGATGAGCCGCTTCTTGAGCTTGAACATGTATTCGACGGTCCGCTCGACGTCGCTCGCCTGCCCCTGCGCACCACCGGAGACCTGGTGGATCATGATGTCGGAGTTCGGCAAGGCATAGCGCTTGCCCTTTGTGCCTGCGGCGAGCAGGACCGCACCCATGCTGGCGGCCATGCCGAGGCAATAGGTGGTCACGTCGCAAGTCAGGAACTGCATCGTATCGTAGATCGCAAGACCCGCGGTCACCGAGCCACCGGGCGAATTGATATAGATGTTGATGTCTTTCTTGCCGTCTTCCATTTGCAGGAAGAGCAGCTGTGCGATGACGAGATTGGCAATGTGATCGTCGATTTGCGTCCCAATGAATACAATCCGGTCCTTCAGCAGGCGCGAGTAAATATCGTAACTGCGCTCCCCGCGACCAGTCTGTTCCACCACCATCGGGACGAGAACTGACTGCGATGAATTTTTGTTCGGTAGGATCATTTTTCTTCGGCCGAGACAGCCGCGGCGGGCGACTTTAACGACGGTTGGACGCTAACATTCGACTTCAGGAAATCAAGGGTCTTACCCAGCAGAACCTCCTCCGCGAGGCCATCAATGCGGTCATGTTCCTCGAGCTCTTTGCGCATCTTCTCGACCGGAACATTATACTGCGCGGCTTGCGCGCGGATCCGTTCATCGATCTCTTCGCGCGTGATCTGAATTTTCTCCTGCTCCGCGATTCGATGGAGAATGAAGTTCGTCTTTAGCCGGTGAGCAGCGAGCGATCCGGCGCCTTCCACCAGCTCCTTCTCTTTGCCTTTGAGCAACTCATCCGGCACACCGCGTTCGCGATTCCGATGCACCAGCTCATTCAAGGCGCGGCGCGTCTCGTTTTTCAACAGGACCGGAGGCAGATCGAACGTGATGTGTTCCTGGAGATATTTCACGATCTGCGATTCCTTGGCGCGCTCGATCTTATGCTCCTTTTCATGCTCGAGATCGTGCTCAATCATATGGCGCAAATCCGCCAGCGTTTTGCCCGGCGCCAGCTTCTCCGCAAAGGCATCATCCAGCGCCGGCAGAACCTTCTGCTTCATTTCATTCAACGTGACCGCGTAGTCGGCCTTCTTGTTAGCCATGACCGGATGGGCAAAATCCGCCGGGAACTCGACCTGAATACTCCGCGTCTCGCCCACGTTCATCCCCACCATCTGCTCCACGAATCCGGGCAGGAAATTATCAGGCGCGATGCGAATCCAAAACTTCTTTCCACCGTGCAAATTCTTGCTCGCCTCCGGCACGAGTTCGCTGATCGCGACGCCGCCAACAGAACCGTCGAAATCAATCACCGCAAAGTCCTCCATCTGGATCGGGCGACCGGTGATGTCGGTGAAGTCAGCGGATTGCTCACGCAGCCGTTCCAAGGCCGCGTCCACTTCCTCGCTGGTCACTTCAGTCGAAGGTAATTCCACCGGGATATTCTTGTATTCGGGCAATTCGAATTCAGGAGCCGTCACCACCGTGGCGCGAAAACGCATCGAACGATCTTCGCCAAACTCCACGTCCTCGAGATTGGTTAACGAAACGACCCGCAATTGTTTTTGTGCAATCGCTTCATGATAGCTCTTCGAGACCAACTTCTTCGTCAGCTCTTCTTGGATCTCCTTCCGGAACTTTTTCTCGATCACCGGACGCGGCGCTTTGCCCGGGCGATAACCAGGAATCCGAGCATAACGCGCGTAGTTGCCCGCGATCACATCCCACTCCTTGCGCACATCTTCCGGCGGCAGCTCAATGCGGAGCGTCGCGACACTATGTGGTTGATTTTCGACTTCGATCTTCATGGGCGCAGCGACGGTAGCGGCGCGCCACGCGATGCGCAAACTGCCGCGCCTCTAGCGCGCGAAAACGCGCTCGCCGCGGACGTAAACGCTGTGCGTCTGCGGAATTCCGAAATAGCACGCGATTTCGCGAAAGTCTTCGCAGTCGAAGATGGCGAAATTCGCGCTCTTACCGGCTTCGAGCGAGCCAATCTCCGCACCTCGCTCGAGGCTGTAGGCTGCGTTTATGGTCGCCGCGGTTAAGGCTTCCGCGGGAGTCATCTTCATCTGTGTGACGGCGAGCGAGAACACCATTGGCAGCGAAGGTGTCGGCGAAGAACCGGGATTGAAATCAGTCGCCAGGACAATCGCGAGACCGGCATCAATCATGGCGCGCGCTCGCGGATAACGCGTCTTCCCCAGCGCGTAAACTGAAGCGGGCAAAAGCACCGGTTGGACGCCCGCCTGCTTCAGGGCCGCAATACCATCGTCCTCCGTTTGCTCCAGATGATCCGCGGTGGCCGCCTTGAGTTCGGCCGCCAGCGCTGCGCCGCCGGAATTCGTCAGCTGATCGACGTGCATCCGCAAATTCAAGCGGTGTTGCTTCGCAGCGCTTAAAATCCGTCGCGATGTCTCGATATCGAAATAGCCGCGCTCGCAAAAGATGTCGCAATATTCGGCCAGTCGTCCGGCAGCCACTGCGGGGAGCATTTCGTTGATGACCACTGCGACGTAACGCTCCGGCGCATCCGCGAATTCTTCCGGAATGGCGTGAGCGCCGAGGAATGTCGGGACAAGCTCCAGCGGGGTCTGCTTTCCCACTTCGCGGACCGTCCGCAAGATCCGCAGCTCATCGTTTAACGACAAACCGTAGCCGGACTTCGCTTCCACCGTCGTCGTTCCGCACTCAAGGAACCAATTCGCGTGCTTCAAAGTCCGCTGCTGCAAGTCGTCGTCCGTCGCGGCTCGCGTCTTGCGCACGGTCGAGCGAATCCCCCCGCCTTTCGCGGCGATCTCTTCATAGCTGGCACCGCGCGCGCGGAGTTCGAATTCGTCGACGCGGTTCCCCGCGAAAACGAGATGCGTGTGAGCATCAACGAATCCGGGAAGAACGACGCGACCGGCGGCGTCAATAACCTCTGTGTCGGCTGGAAGTTTCTTTTCGATGACATCAGACGGGCCCGTCTCCAGAACGACGCCGTCATCAATCAGCATCCCTCCGTGGCGAATGATCCCGACATCACTCAATTCAGATCCGACGCGCGCGCGCTCCGGACCGGCGAGGGTCACGAGCTGCGACGCATGAAGAATCGCCTTCAACCCAGCTTGCTTTGCACGATGCGATCGATTCGTTGGAATTCCGCTTCCGATTCTGCGGTGATTTTCTGAAGCCTATCCCTAAGCTCTGCCTTCACGGCTTCGTCTTTCAACCCGCCGAGATTGATCCGCACATTCATCGCAGCTCCTTCGATGCAAGCGCGCGACGCCAGCAAACCAACTCCGACATCGGAAATGGACGCGGGGTTTCCGTTCTCCGCCATATCGCCGAGAACGCGATAAGATTTCGCAGCCGTCTTCATCACGCGCAGCGGAATTTCAGCGGCATATTTGTTGGCTGATTGAATGGCAGCCGAGCGCGCCGCTTTCTCCTCCGCTGATTCCTTCGGCAAACCAAACGCATCCATCACTCGATTGAAGGCCGCTGTGTCTTCATCGACGAGGAAAAGCAATTCATCCTTCAGTTGCTGCGCTTTCACCGCCCACTCGCTGAAATATCCGAGCTTGTCATCCCAGCCACGTTTTCCGGCGGACAAATTAGCCACCATCCCGGCAAGAGAAACACCCAGCGCGCCCATCAAAGCCGCGACGGAACCGCCACCGGGCGCGGGCGAATCACTCAAGGTCTCGTTGCAGAATTGCCGCAGATTCATCTGCACGAGCGACTTCTTCGCGGCCGTAGCCATCTTGAATTCGATGATTCGCTCCTTCGGATCGAACGGCTTGAGTTCGCTCAATCCCATCGATCGAATCGCCAGCTCGATCAGCTCTTCCTCCGCTGCACCTTCCGACCATTTCTGTTTTCGCAGATAATGCTTCCCCGCCTCCACCAGGCATTTCTTTGGCAGCATCCCCACCACTTCCGAGCCAGTGACACGCAAACCGCGTTTGCTGGCAGAGATCTCGCACGCATCAAACGCGGCATGCAACGGCGTCTCGTCCAAGTTGGTCAGGTTCATTGAGACCTGGGCCATGCCGTACTCCTCGACATACCAGCCGATCGCTTTCACGTGCTTCAGCATTCCTGGCACGCGCACCGGCTCGCCGTTTTCGTCCAGCACTTTCTTGCCCTGCGGTGTGCCATCCTCGGTTTTGACGCGACCATTTTCGCGAACATCGAATGCAACCGAGGTCGCACGGCGGACCGCGCGGGTGTTGAGGTTCACATTGTAGGCGACAAGAAATTCGCGCGCCCCGATCACTGTCGCGCCTGATCTTTCACTGTAGACCGCCGGTCCAAAATCCGGCTTCCACGCGGGTTCTTTGATCTTCTCGAAAAAGCCTTCGTATTCTCCGGCGCGAATGATGGAAAGGTTGGAGCGCGCCGGATCTTTCGCGGCTTTCTCGTAGAGATAAACGGGAATCTTCAGCTCCTCGCCCACGCGCCGACCGAGTTCATGCGCGCATGCGATCGCCTCCTCCCAACTCACATCACTCACCGGAATGAACGGGCAAACATCCGTCGCGCCCATCCGCGGATGCGCGCCCTTTTGTTTGCTCATATCGATCAGCTCCGCGGCTTTCTGAATCCCGCGAAAAGCCGCTTCCACCGCCGCCTTCGGCTCGCCGGCGAACGTCACGACTGTGCGATTTGTGCTCGCGCCGGGATCCACATTCAGCAGCGAAATTCCATCAACCGATTCGATCGCCGTTGTGATCTGACGAATCACTTCCAGATCGCGTCCTTCAGAGAAATTCGGCACGCACTCGATGACTTTTTGCATATCCTGCGGCGGCTAATCGCGTCCCTGCGGTTTCATTGGAATCTTGATGTCGTTAGCGTCGGCAAAATTGATTGCCCGGGAATAGCCGGCATCCGCGTGTCGCAGCACACCCATTCCGGGATCACTCGTTAGGACGCGCTCCAATCGCCGCCGGGAATTTTCGGTTCCGTCTGCGACCACCACCATCCCCGCGTGTTGCGAGTACCCGATCCCGACACCACCGCCGTTGTGAATCGAAATCCAGGAAGCTCCGGCCGCCGTATTTACGAGCGCATTCAGCAACGCCCAATCGGCGATCGCGTCGCTCCCATCCAGCATGCCTTCCGTCTCCCGATAAGGCGATGCGACCGAGCCCGTGTCGAGATGATCTCGCCCGATGACGATCGGCGCCGTGATCTCGCCGCTCTTCACGAGATCATTGATGGCTAATCCGAACTTTGCCCGCTCGCCGTATCCCAGCCAGCAGATGCGTGCGGGCAGTCCCTGAAACTGAATCCGCTCCTGCGCCAGTCGCACCCAGCGCGCGAGCAATTTGTTATCCGGGAACATTTCCAGCGCGAGTCGATCCGTCCGCGCGATGTCCGCCGGATCACCGCTCAAGGCCACCCAGCGGAACGGCCCCTTCCCCTCGCAAAACAAAGGCCGGATGTATTCAGGAACAAAGCCCGGAATATCGAACGCATTTTCGACGCCGGCCTTGCGTGCCTGCGTGCGGATGTTGTTGCCATAATCGAACGTGACCGCGCCGGCCTTTTGCAGATCGAGCATCGCCTGCACGTGCACAGCCATCGATTCCATAGATCGCCGGACATACTCGTCCGGGTCGCTCGCGCGGAGCTGAAGCGCCTCCGCGAATTCCATCCCGTGCGGAACGTAACCGTTCAAGGCATCGTGCGCGCTGGTTTGATCCGTCAGAACATCAGGAACGATCCCCCGCCGCACCATCTCTGGAAGCACATCCGCACAGTTGCCGAGTAATCCGACAGAGACCGCCTTCTTCTCCGCGCGCGCCTGATCGATCATCGCCATCGCCTCATCCAGCGACCTCGCGATCTTGCCGCAGTAACCGCTCTTGAGGCGCTTCTCGATCCGCGTTGCATCCACATCCACGCCGAGGAAGACCGCGCCCGTCATCGTTGCCGCCAGCGGCTGCGCGCCACCCATTCCTCCCATTCCACCCGAGACGACGAATTTGCCTTCGAGTGATCCGTTGAAATGCCGGACAGCCGCCGCGCCAAATGTTTCGAACGTGCCCTGCACGATCCCTTGGCTGCCAATGTAAATCCACGATCCGGCCGTCATCTGGCCGTACATCGTTAGACCAAGCCGCTCGAGGCGGTTGAACTCCGGATAGTTCGACCATTGGCCGACCAGATTGGAATTCGCGATCAGGATTCGCGGCGCTTCTTCGTGCGTCCGGAAAACTCCAACGGGTTTTCCGGATTGAACCAAGAGCGTTTCGTTGTTCTCGAGTTCGCGCAGCGCATAGACGATGGCGTCAAAGGCCTCCCAGCTCCGCGCTGCTCGGCCGGTTCCGCCATAGACGATCAACTCGTTAGGATTCTCGGCCACATCGGGGTCGAGATTATTCATCAACATCCGCAGCGCCGCTTCCTGATGCCAGCCTTTGCAGGTCAATTCGCTTCCGCGCGGGGCGCGAACTTCTCGTGCTGAGCTCATATCGTTTGCATCCCGCTGTCGAATTCTCCGGAACGAATCGCGCGGGCGACCTGCTCGATCTCCGCGTACATCGCGCGATCGTCAACGAACGGCGGCGCCAATTTGCGCAGCTGTTCGTAAGCGCGCTCCACTCCAACGCCAGCCTTCAGAGGTCGTCGATAGTCGATCGCCGTCGCCGCCGCCAGCAGTTCAATCGCGAGAAGACTTTCCGCGTTATCGACAATCGTCCGGAGCTTCAACGCAGCGGTCATTCCCATCGACACATGATCTTCTTTGCCACCAGAAGTCGGCAGATTATCGACGCTCGCAGGATGCGCCAGAATCTTTGCCTCATTCAAGAGCGCGACCGCTGCGACGTGAGGAATCATGAATCCCGATTGCATTCCCGGTTTCGAAGCGAGGAACGCCGGCAAGCCTTCGCTGGTGTCGGGATTGACGAGTCGATCAATGCGCCGCTCGGCGATGCTCATCAAATCCGTCAGCGCGATCGCCGCGTAATCGAGCGCGAGTGCGACGGGCGCTCCGTGAAAATTTCCACCGGAAAGCACATCCCCGTTGTCGACAAACACGAGCGGGTTGTCCGTTGCGGAAGCAGATTCAATCCCGAGAACTTCCTCCGCGTGAGCGAGCGCGCCGCGAACCGCGCCGTGGACCTGCGGCATACAACGAAAGCTGTAGGCATCCTGCACGCGCGGATCTCCGGTCAGATGTGAGGCCCTGATCTCACTGTCGCGCAGAAGCCAGCGCAGATGTTCCGCGACGGCTTGTTGTCCCGGATGCGGCCGTGCCTGGTGGATACGCGGGTCGAAGGCGGTCGGCGTTCCTTTCAAACCTTCGAGCGACATCGCTCCCGCCACGTCGGCGACACGCGACAAGCGTTTCGCCCGAAGTAATGCGAGACCGCCGACGGCGTGCATGGCCTGAGTGCCATTGAGAAGCGCGAGACCCTCTTTCGCCTCAAGAGTTAACGACTCCAAACCTGCTCGTTGCAAAGCAACGGCAGCGTCCAGGCGTTCCTCTTTGTAGAACGCTTCCCCTTCTCCCACCAGCGCGAGCGCGAGATGCGCCAACGGAGCGAGATCGCCGCTCGCGCCGACCGAACCCTTCTCCGGGATCATCGGATGGACACTCCGATTCAACATCTCAGTGAGGAGCTCGAGCACCTCCAGCCGAATGCCGCTAAACCCGAGCGCCAGCACGTTGGCGCGCAGGACCATCATCGCCCGCACCTCCGGCTCCGATAACGGTGCGCCGACCCCGCAGGCGTGGCTACGGACCAGATTGAGCTGGAGCTGACGCAAATCACCGCGCGCAATGTGAACTTCCGAGAGCTTGCCGAATCCGGTGTTCACTCCATAGACGACGGCGTCGCCTTCTGTGATCGCCTCGATCACGCGGCGCGACGCGTGAATGCGCTCCTGCGCGGAAGCAGCAATCTCGACGGGCGCATTCTCGACCGCGACGCTCGCGAGATCGGAAAGCGAGAGAGGCTGTCCGGCTAATTCCATCGGCGCATCTTAGTCACATGTTTGAGAAAAGGAAGGGCGCGACGCCTTGCTCGCAAAAAGAGAAAAGGCCAGACCGAATTGCGGCCTGGCCTTTAAAAAAAGCTATCCGGAGCGGACAACTAAACAGGAACTACTTCGAGTAGGTGCTGCTGGTCGACCCTGCGGTGGTGGTCGTGACCTCTTTCTTCTGTGCGCAAGCGCCCAGGCTCAACGCACTGGCCGCGATGGCCAGAATCACTACTGCTTTCAAGATTTTCATGGAATTGTTCGCCCCCTTTCCGAGCAAGTTGCTGCCGTCATTTAGGCAGGTCGCCCCTCTCACGCAACGCTTTTCTCAGGCTTTCTCGCTCCCGTTGCGCCGCGCTTCGGAGCCGCAATTACAACCGGCGTATCGACGGCCACCGCTTCGAAAAGTTCCGCAACATCCGTGTTCCGCATCCGGATGCAGCCGTGACTCGCGGGCGTTCCGATTTCGTCCTCATGATTGGTCCCGTGAATGTAAATGTAGCGCGCATGCGTGTTGGCGTTCTGCTCTTCCAATCCGTCCAACCAAAGAATCCGCGACATCACAAGGTCGTCTGCGCGCAGCATCTCGACCGAAGGCGAAACGGGCACGCGCGATTTAAAGGCGATGTTCGTCGCGAGCCCTTGCCCAATCTTTTCCGCAATGCGGAACCGACCTGTCGGCGTCTTGTAGCTTCCTTCTTTGGAGCCTAGTCCAAACTTCGAAGTCGAAATCGGAAAGCTCCGAAGCGTCGCGCGACCTTTCTTCAAAGTGAGGCGCTGGCGCGCGACGGAAATGTGGATGTGAGGCTGGACGCTTTTCTTCATGATGAAGCGGCGATAGAATGCCGCCGCCCGTGGGAAAAATCTACAACATCGCGGTCGTCGGCGCGACCGGCGCCGTGGGCGCCGAGTTGCTCGACGTGCTTGAGCGTCGTGCGTTTCCGGTAGGAAGGCTGTGCTTGCTAGCGTCCGCTCGTTCCGTCGGCAAGAGCTTGCGCTTCCGCGGCGAAGCGATCGCGGTGGAAGAACTAGAAGCGGATTCGTTCGCGGATATCGACATCGCCTTCTTCAGCGCCGGTGGAGAGATGTCGCGTCGCTACGTACGCGAGGCGGCCGCGGCCGGAGCGGTTGTAATTGATAACTCCTCCGTCTTTCGAATGGAGCCGGATGTCCCGCTCGTCATCCCTGAAATCAACGGTGCGGATGTTCAGCAACATCGCGGCATCATCGCCAATCCGAACTGCACAACAGCGGTCACGCTCATGGCGCTCTACCCGTTGCATCTCGCTTTCGGAGTTCGCCGCGTTCTTGCATCCAGTTACCAGGCGGTTTCCGGGAGCGGCGCGCGCGCGATTTCGGAGCTGCGTCGGCAAACGCAAGAAGCAACGGCGGAGCGACCATTGACGCGCGAAGTTTACCCGCATCCGATCGCATTCAACGTGCTGCCGCACGTGGATGTTTTCACCGACAACGGCTACACGAAGGAAGAAATGAAGATGCAAAACGAAGGGCGACGCATCATGCACTTGCCGGATTTCCGCGCGTCTGTGACGTGTGTACGAGTGCCGGTCTATCGCGCCCATTCCGTTGCCGTCAGCGCCGAATTTGAACGCGCGGTCTGCGTGGACGAAGCGCGTGAAGTTTTGGCCAAGGCGCCCGGGTTGGATTTAGTCGACGAACCGAAGCGCAATCTTTACCCGATGCCACTCGAGGCGGCGGGAAAGGATAATTGCCAGGTAGGTCGGATCCGGCGCGACTGCGCACTCGAAAACGGCCTCGCCTTCTGGGTGTCAGGCGATCAATTGCTAAAGGGCGCCGCGCTCAACGCAGTTCAGATCGCTGAGCTCTTGTAAGTCGCAGGCGCACCTCCCTCTGTGGCCGCAAAACAAAACGGCCCCGGATTTTTCCGGGGCCGCTCAATTGTTGAAAGTCTAACGACTAGTGTTTAGGCGCCGGTGACGCAGCGGGTTCTTTCCCCTTCTTTTCTGCTTTGTCCGGCTTCGCAGCCTTCGCAGCGCCAGCCGGTGCTTTCGCCGGCCCGCCCGGCGGAGGAACGGGCGGGCGATTTTGGTGCACCGCGGCTTTCTGCTGCGGGATTGGTTGCGGTATTGGTCGCGCTACCTCGGTCCGATGTTTCGGGGGAGGCGGCACGTTTATTTTTTCCTTCTTGGGAGCGGGCGCAATGTTTTGCTTCGGCGGATTTATAGTCGCGGCGGGATTCGCGTGTTTTTGCGGTGGTGGCAACGCGACTGAGTCTTGTTTCTTAATCGCTTTAGGTTCCTTAATCTTCGGAGTCGGGACCGAGCCGTTGCCCAGCGCCGACGGATTGTTCACCGCGCCGGGGGTGTATGCGGGTTTGATCGGCGCGGGCTTCTGCCCCTTCCCTTTTTCGGTCTCCGCTGCCGGCTTCAAAGCATCGCTCGGCGATATTTTCGCAGTTGGAGTGGGCGCGGTTGGTTGAGCCGTTGGCTCGATCTTTCCCGGAACCACTTTGGCTGGCTCGACTTTCGTCCCAGCTCCGCGCTTGTTCTTCCCATCATCCTTACCAGGCGGAGTCGCCACAGGTGTGGCGTTCGCCACGGGAGTCGGTGCCGGAGTAAGCGCCTTTCCGCCGCGTCCTTTTTCCTGCCCCTTGCCTTTGTCGGCGGCGACAGGTGTCGCACCAACGACTGGCGCCGGAGAAGTTCCAGGCTTGGTCGGAATGGTTGCGGTCGCCGGTGTCGGTGCAGTGGGGTTCGGAGAGACCGGTGTCGGAGCGGGCGCGGTCAGGGCTGCGGGGTTGGTCGGCGGCAGCTTGGGCGGCGGGACTACTTTCGGATCTTCCGTTTTCATCTTCTGCTGCAAGTCCGCTTTCGCCTTTGGATCCGAAACGCCGGTCCAGCCGGTTTCCAGATCAGGCTTTGCGATCTTCTGTTTCACAACCTTGGGCGCGACCGGCTGCGCCGGTTTCTGGACCTGTTGCGGTGCGGCGATCACGAGCGTGTTGCCCTGCACCTTCGTCAGCGCGCCTGATTGAGCCGCAGCATTCAGGTCGACATTTGTTTCGCGCTGGATGGCGAGCCGCTGAATCGGCCGGGTCGAATAAGCGCTGAGCCGATTGTAGTCGGGCCCATAATTGTAAACCGTGGAGTTGTTATACGTGATGTTCGTCACGTTCACGGTGTTGTTGATGTAGTTGATGTTCTGGGTCGGAGCATAAATGCGCTCACGCAGAACCGGCTCACCGATGTAACGAACGTCGACGAAGTTGTAGTAGGAGGGCCCGATATCGAACTCGATGTCGACCTGCCCGCCGATAGGACGGCCTTCGTAAACGACTTCGCCGCCGGCATAATGACGTCGCGGCGGCAGCGGAGCCCAGCCGACGTAGTCGCCGCCAGTGCGCCACGAAACCCAGGCCGGCCCCCATTCGCGGCCCGGCACCCAGAGCCAGCCGTGATTGCGTACGCGCGCCCACCGCCCGTAGTGATACGTCGCCCATCCAAATCTCTCGTAAGACACCCAGGTCCAGCCGAGATCAGTGTAGGCCCAATACCCGTCGGCATATGGACGCCAGCGATCATCACGCACCGCGACGTTCGGTTGCCAGCAGTAGCCGTAGTCATCGACATCGACCCAGCTGCCGTCGTCCCCGAGGTTGTTGTAGAAGAAATCAATCGAGACATCGACACCTGCTTCCGCCCGCGGGATGGCGGGGAAAACGAGAGCGAGGATCGCCAAGGCAAAGAGGATTCGTTTCATAATGGTGGGATTCGTTCGCGGTTTTAGACCATCAGCCCGCGCTAGTTATTCACCTCTTCCTCTGATTCGCGGAGAACGATGACTACGCGCGCGTGGCGTGAGACAAGTCGAAATGGCGCCGGCTATCGAGCGCGGAGAACGACAAAAGAACGAGTGCGGCGACGGCAAACAGAGAGGACGTGCGTTCCGTTGGGGTCGAGCGAGCTGACAACTTTTCGATAATCGGCGACCGACGTCACCGGTTGCTGGTTCACTTCTTCAATCACATCGCCCTTGCGTAACTCACCCGAAGAATCATCCGAATTTGTCACCACCACGCCGCGGACTCCGGCAGGCAGGTCCAATCTGGCCGCGAGCTCTGGCGTCAGTTCGTCCACCGAAACGCCGGCTAACGGAGCTTCATCCTGGAGATCGTCTTCGGAAGGACCCTGAGGAGTCGCTGGAGCCTGCGGCCCGGGCTGCGGTTGCTGACGCTGCTGTGGCGCAACTCGCGCAGTCGGGTTATCCATCGGCTGCTCCTTGATCGCCGTTTCCACCTTTACTGGTTTGCCGTTACGAACCAACTCCAGTTCGATCTTTTTTCCCAGTTCCACCTGCGAGACCAGACTACGCAGTTCAGGAAAGCTCTTCACGTCGTGTCCATCGAACTTCCGGATGACATCGCCGGGTTGCATTTTGGCGTCGGCCGCGGGCGATCCCGGAATGACATCTTCCACGATCACGCCATCCGCATCCTGATCGACTTGTCCGCCCAGCTGCGGATTGCGCGTCTGAATTCCGAGATAGCCGCGAATGATTCGCCCCTGCTTGAGCAGGCTCTCCAGTGCAGTGCGAACTGAGTTCGACGGGATGGCAAAGCCGATTCCCTGCGAGCCGCCGCTGCGGGAGATGATCGCGGTGTTAATGCCGATGATTTCGCCGCGCAGATTGATGAGCGGACCGCCGGAATTACCCGGATTAATGGCCGCATTCGTTTGCAGGAAATCGCCAAAGCCATCGACGCGATTCGGACGCCCTTTCGAGCTGATGATGCCGTCCGTCACGGTTTCCTCGAAGCCAAACGGATTCCCGATTGCGAGGACGAAATCGCCCGCCTGCACCGCATCGGAATCGCCAAATTTGAGCGGCTTCACGCCCGATTCGTCAACCTTCAGGACAGCGAGATCGACAGTTGCATCCGCACCGACCAGACGTGCCTTGAGGTTGCGACCGTCATGCATTTGCACTTCGATTTCGTCCACCTGCTCGACGACGTGGTTGTTCGTAATGATGTGCCCTTCCGCCGAAACGATTACACCCGAGCCAAGGGAATTCTGCACCATCGCTTCTTCTCTTGAGTTCCGAGGTTGCCGCGAGTTTCGGTAAAAAAACTCGAACGGATCCATTTGCCGCCGGATCGGAACTTTCTTCGAAGTCCGGATGCTAACGACAGAAGGAATGACGCTTGTGACCAAGGCCCGTCGCTCGCGGCTAATCGCGTCGAGTGTCGCGACCGCGCCGGGATCGACGCTGGGCGCGCTCGCCAAGGTGTATTTTTCCGGTGTCGCGCGCGCGACGAGGTTCAGTCCACCATGCTTGAGCCGGTAGTCGTAGAGCGCCGAGATTCCGGCGCTCAGCAGAGCAACAAAGACGAGAAATTTAAATAGGTTTTTCATCAGCTAACGTGAGCAAAGGTTCGCCCCTGTTCTTCGACAACCAATGGCCGAAAACGTTGATTCTCCGCCGCTTCCAGCTTCGGGTCCCACTCCAGGATCGCGTTTGCCGCAGTCCGCGCGCGTTGCATTAAATCCATGTCCGTCTTCAAATTGCCGAGCTTGAGATCCGGCAACCCACTCTGCGCCGTCCCGAGTAAATCCCCCGGGCCACGCTGATCCCAGTCCGCCTCCGCCACTTCGAAACCGTTGCTCGTCTTCTCGAGGACCCCGAGTTTTGCCACCGTCTCCGGCGATTTTTCTTTCGTTAGGAGAATGCAATAGGATTTGTGCTTTCCGCGCCCGATTCGTCCGCGCAGTTGATGCAGCTGTGCGAGGCCGAAGCGTTCGGCATTTTCCACCAGCATGACGGTAGCATTGGGCACGTCGACACCCACCTCGATCACGGTTGTGCTGATCAGCGCGTTCGTCTCACCACGGCGAAAACGATCCATGATGCTCTGCTTTTCCGGGCTAGGAATGCGACCGTGCAACAACTCGCACCGAAAAGGACGGAGCCGCTCACCCCACAATTCGAACTCCGCCGCCGCCGCTTTCACGTCGAGCTTGTCGCTTTCTTCGATGAGCGGATAAATCACATACGCCTGACGACCGGCTTCGAATTCTGAACGGATAAACGCGAGCACCTCGCCCAACTTCGACGTGTCCCGCACCGCCGTGATAATTTTGCCACGATTCGCCGGCATCTCATCGATGATGGAAACATCCAGATCGCCATATACCGTCATCGTCAGCGTGCGCGGAATTGGCGTAGCCGTCATGACCAGCACATCCGGCGCAGGTTCGCGCGCCGTCAATCGCGCTCGCTGCGACACACCAAACTTGTGTTGCTCATCAATGACGACGAGGCCGAGATTTTGAAACGAGACGCCTTCATACAGTAACGCATGCGTCCCGACGATGATGTCCGGCGTATCATCTGCGCCGCCCGTGCGCTCACCCGACGCAAACAACGGGAGCGAATTCTCTTCGCGACGCGTTCCGGTGCGCAGCGCCAGCTTCATACCCAGCGGCTCCAGCCATTGACGCAAAACCGCGTAATGCTGCTCAGCGAGAATCTGCGTGGGAGCCATCAACGCAGCTTGGAACCCCGCTTCCACCGCCAGGAGCATCGCGGAAATTGCGACGACGGTTTTTCCTGAACCGACATCGCCCTGCAGTAGTCGATTCATCGGCTGTTTGGATTCGAGGTCGCGGCGGATCTCAGCGAGCACACGAGATTGCGCTTCAGTCAGATCGAACGGCAGTGCTTTCCGAAACCGTTCGAGCAACTCGCCACTGCCCGCGTGGGCGACGCCTTGGCGATTCGCAGCCTGCGCACGCCGCGACGCGATGATCATCTGCATGGTGAAGAATTCCGAGAAGACAAGATGCCGGCGCGCTTCCGCGAGCTGCTCTGTCGATTCCGGAAAATGAATCTGCTGCAACGCGCTGCGTCGCGAGCCCATTCCATGATTTCTTGGCAGCAACGTCTCGACTTCATCGGCGGCGAGATTTTCCAGAGCATGAAAAACGAGCCCGCGAAAAACGCGCTGCGACAATCCTTCCGTCGCCGGATAAATCGGCGTGATCCTCCGGAAGTGGATCGACAAGTCGTCATCGCTCTCGATTACCTCGAATTCCGGATGCTCCATGCAAATGCGCTGGCCGCGCAACCGTGGCTTCCCGAAGACAACGAGCCGCTGTCCCGTCGCGATCATTTTTTGCACGTAGTGGAGATTGAACCAGCGCAGCACGAGCGGCTGGCTGAGCGCGTTCGCCTCGTCTTCCTGCAAAGTCGCCTCGAAGATCTTCTTCCACCCACCGAAACGCCTGAGCGAGGTCTTGGTTACCTCGCCACAAATACAAATTGGCGATTCGCTCTCCTCACGTGGGAAGCCAGCGAACTCGCGTCGATCCTCGTGCCGTCTCGGGAAATGCGTGAGCAGATCGGCGATGGTGGAAATGCCGAGACGCCGCAACGGAGTGAGCCGCGCACGCGGTACCCAGTCGCAATTCTCTAGCTCCTGCGACAACTGCATCAGTGAATCGGAACTGTGGTGCGCAAAGCCTGTACGTGCACCTGCAGTCGCTTTTCGCCTTCGTATTCGTCGGAATAAATCCGGAAGGCCACATCCCACGGCGGAGACGGAAGCGTCTCGCTGGCGCCATCAAAGAAGATGGCGCGCGCATGATAGTTCCGTTGCCGCAAACGCAGAACGAGATGCCGGTCTTTCAAGACCTTTGGCGCTACGAAGGGTTCGACTTCACGGGCAAAAAACATCGGCTGCACATTGCCGCTGCCGAATGGCTCCAGGCGTTCATGCCAGGCCAGCAGTTCCGGATTCAACTCGGAAAGCATGAGCTCGTGATCCAACTGGAGGCGCGCCTCGAGCGCTTCCTCCGATAAAAGCTCGCGGGCTGCGGTTCGAAACGTTGCGGCGAAGCCGGCAAAGTTTTCCTCGCGGATCGTTAGGCCGGCGGCCATTTCGTGCCCGCCAAATCTCTCGAGCCATGATCCGCATTTTCCCAATGCTTCCACCAGCGACAGACCTTCGATGCTCCGTCCACTTCCCTTCCCTATCCCTTCCGCATCGAAACCGATCACAATTGTGGGACGATGATATCGTCGCGTCAGGCGAGAAGCGACAATCCCAAGCACGCCTGGATGCCATTCGCGCGCGGCAACCACAATCGCGGCATCGCGCTGCGCGTCGAAACTCAGTTGAACCTGCTCCTCGGCGGCCGCGCAGATCTCCCTTTCCACGGTCTGCCGCTCACGATTTTGCGCGTCGAGGAATGCTGCCAACTCCGCCGCTTCGGCCGCGTCATGCGTCAGGAGAAGTTTAAGCGCCTTCTCGGCCGTCGCTAGCCGACCCGCTGCGTTCAATCGAGGTCCCAGCCGAAACCCGATGTCTTCCGCGGAGATCGGTGCTCGCACGCCGGCAACCTGCATCAAGGCACGCAGCCCCGGGCGCGATGACTGCGCCAGCTGCCGCAGCCCGTGCTGGACGAGCACCCGATTCTCGTCCTGCAGCGGCACGATGTCCGCCACTGTCCCCAGGGCCACGAGATCGAGCTGCTTCTTGAGATTGAAGTCATCGCGTGGACGCGTTTTCAGCAACGCGTGACAAACTTTGAAAACGATCCCAGCCGTGCAGAGGTAGCGAAAGACGCAGGTGTCCGAAAGCTTTGGATTCACAATCGGGACACATTCAGGAAGAGCATCCTTCGGTTCGTGATGGTCCAGAATGATGACGTCCGCGCCGCGTTGCTTCAGCTCGGCGACCTCCGCGATCGAAGAGGTTCCGCAGTCGACCGCGATCAGGAGTTGCGGCCGGAATTGATCACAACAACGGACCAAACTTTCGTGGCTGAGACCATATCCTTCCTCCATCCGCAGCGGCAGAAACAGATCGGGTGTCGCGCCGTACGCTCGAAGCATTTCGGCCAGCAATGCGAGCGAGGTGACGCCGTCCACGTCGTAGTCACCGAAGAGAACAACGCGCTCGTGGTTATCAATCGCCTGAAAGATGCGGGCGACAGCGGCCTCCATATTCGGAAGCAAGAACGGGTCGGTCAGCGAACGAAGCCGCGGCTGGAGGAAGTTCTGGACGTCTTCGACACAACGAAAACCGCGGCGCTGCAGCAAAGCGACCATGCACGGCAGGTCACAAATTTCCGCCCACGGAATCGGCTGCTCTTCTGCAAAAGAAGGCGCGATGATCCAACGTCGTTCCACCGCGCATTTTATCCGTGACCATTCATTAAGACAACACGGCCTCCGAATCTTCCAGCCGCGTCAACAGCCGCCGCGCATCGAAGGGAGCATGAACCTTGGCGTCGTTGTCGAAATAGACATACACGTCGCGTCGGCCGCGCATTGGCTTCTGCTTGGAGATCAGCACCGCATCTTCGGGTTGCCGTCCCTTTTGCCACAATCGAATACGCGCCGCCCACCAGTCCAGGGCAGCATCAGAATAACCGCTGACGTAAAGCTCTTCCGCGCCGTGCAGCCGGCAGTAGACGAAGTCAGCGGTCAGATCCTCGCAGTACGGCCATTTTCCCGCGGTGTCGGCGAAGACGAAGGCGACGTTGAACTCGCGGAGCAGCGCAAAGAATTCCGGCACGAGGAAGCTGGGGTGCCTGATCTCAACCGCGTATCGCAACGCGCGCTTCTCGTCCGTCTTCGCCCACGCGCCATGCTTCAGCTTCGCGTCGTGCCGCCGCGCCAGTTTAGCAGCGTTTCCCGTGTCGCGCGGCAAGAGTTCGAAGAAGTCGCGGAATCTTTCCGCATTCCATCCGAAGTTCGGCGGAAATTGCCAGAGAATCGGCCCAAGTTTTTCGCGCAGCGCCAGCACGCCTGAGCCGAAGAAATTGGCCAGTGGTGTCTTCACCTCACGCAGCTTTTTCATGTGCGTGATAAACCGCGGTCCCTTCACGCTGAACACGAAGCCGGGAGGCGTTTCCGCGAACCAGCGCTCGTAACTCGACGGCCGTTGCAGGGAATAAAACGAGCCGTTGATCTCGATCGAGTTGTGCTGGCGGCTGGCGAAGTGCAATTCGAGGCGATGCGCCAAATCCTTCGGATAAAAGACGCCGCGCCATGGCGGATATGTCCAACCCGAGATGCCGATTCGTGAAGACGTTGCGGGCCAGGCGAACGCGTCGTCGTCAGTCACACCAGCCGGAGCGGTGTCGTGTTGGGCGGCAGAAGTCCGTGTTTTTCGCATAGCGTGCGGAATCGAAGCAGACCGGCTTTCTCGGGTTCGCCGAAACCGAACTGCAAACACTCGCGAAAGTAAAATGAGCAAAAGTCAGCGGAGAAATCTTTCTGTGCGCGGATAACTCCGTCGAGATTCGCGAGGTTGCGGTCGCGCACGGCGCGGAGCTGCGTCGCCAGTAGCGCCGGATTAGCCACCTCCGGACGGATCAGCCAAAGCGCGAAAACGAATGGGAATCCAGTCAATCCCTCCCACTCAGCGCCCAAATCCCAATAGTTGTAGTCGTTGCCGTGCGCGGCACGGAATTGGATGGCGGCATCGCCGATCATCAACTTAGCGCGCCCAGTCTGAAGTTCGTCCCGCGAGGAATCCAGGTTCGTCTCAAATCGAGTCTTTCTCCCAGATTCGGCAACAAGACATCGCAATAGATTCACCGAGGTGGAGGAGGCTGGATCCAAGTCGATTGTTTCGATTTGGTCCAACGAACCTTGGTAGACGAGAAAGACACTGTGAACCGCCCCATCCGATCCGACCGCAACGCCGTCTACGATCTGGTAGAGCGGAGCCCGCAGGAATTCGAAGGAAGAAACCAGTGCAACATCGAGTTCCCCAGCGGCGAGTTGGCGGCAAAGAGAAGAGGGATGGCCGAAAATCACGGGCCCCTGCCAACCATGAATGAGTGGCTGGGCGTTAAGATATTGAACGCAGCCGACCCGAAGACCTTCGGAGCCGGAGCCCGTCACGCGCACACCAGCTCTGGCTCGATCCGCGCTGGGACGGAGCGGCGCTCACGGCCGATGTGATGATAATAGCTATCGCGTTGCATCGGCTCGCGACCCGCTTCGCGGATCACGTGCTCAAGCGTTTGCACTGTTTGTTCCTGCGGCGTCTTCGCACCGGCCATGTGAAATATTTTCTCTTCCATGATCGTTCCGTGCAGATCGTCGACGCCATAGCTGAGCGAGAGCTGTGCGAGCGGAAGTCCCATCGAAACCCAATAGGCGGTGAGATGATCAAAATTATCGAGATAGAGTCGACTGACGGCGAGGTTGCGCAGCTGCTCGATCGCGGAAGCTCGCGAGACATGGGCCAGGACTTCGGTTTGCGGTTCGAAGGCAAACGGGACGAAGCCGGTGAAGCCAGCCGTTTCATCCTGGAGCTCGCGTAGCTGGCGCAGGTGATCGACGCGTTGCGGCAAGGTTTCGATATGGCCGTAGAGCATCGTCGCGGTGCTGCGACCGCCCATTTTGTGCCAGGTGCGATGGACATCCAGCCACTCAGCCGCGGTCTCTTTTCCGCGGCAAAGTTCGTCGCGCACGCCTGCATCGAAGATTTCCGCACCGCCGCCGGTTAAGGCACCGAGCCCTGCATCGCGCAATTCGGCAAGCGTATCCGGGATCGGCTGTTTGAAAACTCGCTGAGCCAGATGGCGAATTTCAATCGCTGTGAACGCTTTAATTACCAAATCGGGAGCAAGCGCACGGAGCTGTCGGACCAGATCGAGATACCAATCTTTTTTCAGCGTCGGATGCAGGCCGCCGACCATGTGAACTTCGGTGATTCCGAGCGTGAGTGCGTCGCGAACGGCGCCCACAATTTCCTCGGCGGCTAACTCAAAAGCGTGCGCATCCCGTTTGCGCGCCGCGAATGCGCAAAACTGGCAGGAGAGCACGCAGATGTTGGAGTAGTTGACGTAGCGATTGAGAATGTAGGTGACGTGGTTCCCGTTTTTACGTGCGCGAACCGCGCTCGCCATGATCCCCAACGCGTTCAGATCGCGGGAGGAATATAACTGAAGCGCATCGTCTTCATTCAGGCGGGTGCCGGCGTCCACCTTTTCCGCGATGCCTCGGAGGTCGGCGGGAATGAGCGAGAAATTCATCAAAAGCGGCGGAAGAGCGCCGGTCTATGATGCACAGGCTGTCTGGCCGGCGCAACCGAAAGCGGGGTTACGCACACGTCACTATTCAGTCCGCGACGAATCTGTTTGGTCGGTTAATAATGGAATATCCTGCCGCGGCAGACCGTCAGACTTACTAATGCTTGGCCCAGACCCACCTCCTTCCGGCAGCCCGGAGGGAGACATCGAAGACGTTCGCCTGATGGACCTCGTGGGCAACGGCGACACCGTGGCGTTTGAACAGCTGATCCAGCGGCATCAGACGCTCGTGGCCGGAACGATCTCGCGGATGCTCGGGAGCAACTCCGACGTCGAGGACATCGCGCAGCAGGTCTTCATCCGCGTCTGGAAGAGCGCGAGCCGATACGTCCCGCGCGCAAAATTCACTACCTGGCTCCTGAAGATTACGCGCAACCTTGTTTTTAATGAACTGCGACGGAAGAAGCGCCATGCATTGATCCCATTGCAGCACGAGCCGGAGGGCGAAGAGATGCAGTTGGAAGATAAAGGTGGGCAGACTCCCGACGCCTCCCTCTTGGAAGGCGAATTGCAGCGAGCGATCGAAGCAGCAATCGGAGAGCTCCCCGAATCCCAGCGGATGGCCGTGGTACTGCGCCGTTACGAGGAGCTGAGCTACGAAGAAATCGCCGATGTCCTCGATCAATCCGTCCCTGCGGTCAAAAGCCTTCTCTTCCGGGCCCGGACGCAGTTGCGCGAGCGGCTAAAAACCTATCTCTCCGCCTAAAGAAAAAGAGAGCGGGCCTCTCGCGAGAACCCGCTCCCTCTCAACCCCACATTGTTGTCAGTCTAGAATTCTCGGTCTTTCGCGTCAGCCATGAAGCGGACTTTGCTCGCGCCCGTTTTGGCGGGTGCAGGAGCAGCGCCGGGCTTCGGGTAATCAGCGGCGAGCTGTCGGTTGGAAGTTGGCACGAGGCGAACCGCCCCTTTCGCGTTATTACGCCAGCCGTTCGGGTCGGCATACTCTTCGCCGCTGTGATGCACACCGGTAACTTGGTCCTCGAGGCCGGTGCCATAATGCTGGTCGATAATTGTCGGGGTGACGAAGACCAGCAGGTTGCGCTTCGTGCGTGCGTTGAGCTTTTCCTGGAAAAGGTAGCCAAGGACCGGGATGTCGCCCAACACGGGAACCTTGGCGTGGGCCTTGGACTGTTCATCCTGCAGAAGACCGCCGATCGCGAGGGTATCTCCGCTCTTGATCAAGACGTTCGAGTCCAAGGTGCGGGTATCAATAACCGGGCTCAACACCGTCGCACCGGCAAAGGTGAACGATGCGTCGCCCACCTTGTTGCTGATCTCTGGCTTAACCGAAAGAGTGATGAAGTTATCTTTGTTCACGGAAGGTTTTACAATGAGCGTGTTACCGAATTTCTTGTCCTCGAAACCCCCGAAGACGGCGGTCGCGGTCTGTTCGTTGAAGTTCAACTGTGGAACCGGCTGGTTGCGCGTGATCTCGATTTTCGCCTGCATGTTATCCGCGGTCACAATGCGTGGATTTGCAAGGAACTCAGTGTCGGAGTCTTCATTCAGTAGCCGCATAGTCAGCGACATTTGCGGCAGAGTGAGAATCGCGAACTGCCCGCCGACGAGGTTGCCCAGACTGCTTTCAAACAAGTTCCTGTTCCCTCCCCTGCCTAGCTGCGGGTCAACGGGAAGGAGCGAGCCATTCACAGGATTTTCCTTTCCGGCAGTACCCGAGTAACGGATAGTCTGCGCATTAGTTGAACTGCCGAAGACACCGCCCCAATTAATGCCGAAGCTCTGTTTCGGATTCGCATTTACCTCTACGAGGCGCGCTTCGATCATGACTTGCTTGGTCGGACGGTCGATCTGGACAAGAAGCTTGCGCACAGCGTCGATGTTGCTGCGGGTCTCGCGGTAGAACATTGTGTTGGTGCGTTCGTCGACCTGCGGCGCGTCTTTGCTCGCGAGCTGAGAAGCGACCAACGGAGCCATGTCTTTGGCGCGGCCGTAGCTGAATTGATAGCTGTCGCTCTCGGTTGGCTCTGCGGTGCGTTCCGCCGCGGTCTTCACGTAGTAAACGTTATCGATCTTGTCGACGAATAGGCCTTTGGCTTTCGCGATGATCTCGATCGCCTGCAATGCGGTCACGTCTTCGAGACGCATCGTCACCGTGCCGACAACCGCTTCGCTTACAACCATGTTGATCTTGGATTGCCGGGCGAGGAGTCGCAGAACCTGCCCAACTTCATCACCCTGAAATTCGCGCACACCGACTCCGGCCGGATCAGCCATGGGAGCGGTATCCACTGGCAACGTGGTAGCGGTGGTTGCGGAAGTCGTGGTAGCGGTAGTCGTGGTTGTTGCGGGTACCGACGCTGAGGGCGTCGTAGCCTGCACGAGAAGCATGGGCGAACCGTCGCTCGCCGTGGCCGTGGTCACGGGCGCGGAGGCGGGCTTGGAGGATGGAGGCGCAGGAGGGCTGACCTGCGCTTGAGAAACAGCGATTGCCGTGAGCAACGCCGCCGCTCCGCAGATGTATGGGTTAAGGCGAGTGGACATAAGGTTATGATCGGATTGATGGCTGCGGCAGTGTCTAAAGCAGAAAGCAGACCAGCCCTGTTCAGACTTTTCTAAACGCGCGGATCAATGGCCTCCACGACGGCGTCGGGCGCGCGAAAGCGGCCCGTATCAAGCTCCAGCGCTAACGACTTGCCTACGCCGCGCTCGCAAACCCCAGCGCGGGCTTTTTGCCGAATGGAGGCTCGGGCATCTGTCGCACGAGCTTGATGATGCCCTCCTGCCACTTGTGACCGATCTCTTCTAGATAGGGGTTATCCTGCTCCAGGCGGGCACGCATGTTGGCTTGGAGAGAATCGTTTCGATAACAAAGGATATCGACCGGCGGTCCGACCGAGACGTTGCTCTTCATCGTCGAATCGAGCGATACGAGCCCGAACTTTACTGCATCTGCGAGTTTGGTTTCGTGATTGAAACCCCGATCAAGGATGGGTTTCCCGTACTTTGTCTCCCCGATCTGCAGAAACGGGCAGTCACGTGTCGCGTGAATGCTGTTTCCCTGCGGGTAAATGAGGTGCACCTCTGGCGCCATCCCGGCGATCTGACCACCGACGATCAGATTGATATTAAATGAAAATCCGTCCGCTTCGAGAGCGGCGCGGTCGCGCTTCTCCACCGCCCGCACCTTCGATCCGATGTAACGCACGGTCTCGTAGAGGGTCTGGCGGTTCATGATGTGCTTCTTTTTCGGGTCGCCATCGCCGAGGACCAAATCCTCATCGATCATCGCCAGAGTCGCCTGAGTCAGAGAAAGATTGCCGGAACTCATGATGCAGATCACGCGATTGCCGGGCTTCTCGAAGATCCGCATTTTACTGCGCATGGTGACGTTATCCATCCCCGCGCTTGTCCGTGAATCCGACAGGAAAACCGCTCCGGTGCGGCAGAGCATTCCGAGACAGTAGGTCATGATCGGCTGGCCTCGACAGCGCCGACACAGCCACCATCACAGAAAAAAAAGCGCCGCACGGCCGCAACCGTAGGCGAAAAGTCGTAATTCGCGCAACCGCTTTGCGAGAAATCCGCTTGCAAAGAACTCCCCCGCCGCTAATCGAATCCGAACCAATTTCGACAAGACCGTGCCTAAGAAAATCAAGAACGAATCCATACGTAGCGCCGCTTCTTCGGAAGCTGTCGAGCCCGCGCCTCCAGTGTCCGAAACGCCGAGCCGGTCCGCCAAAGCTCGAACCACTCCCGCCAAACGCGCATCCTCGAAGACAGCCGCAAAGAAGAAATCGCCGCCGCGCGCGAAATCCGCAGCAAAGCAATCTCCCAAATCGTCTAAACCGACCGAGCCGTCTGATGCGGACGTGCAGTTGCGCGCTTATTTTATTGCCGAACGCCGGTCCCAATTGGGCCTCGCAGGCGATCAAGCCCACGATTGGCTCGAAGCAAAACGCCAATTGCTCGAAGAGGCTCGCGCCAAAAACTCCTAGCCGAGGCTACGGAGCCGTGCTCTCGATCCCCGGCAGACAGTCCTTCACCTTTTCTAAGAGCCGGTTGATCGCGAATGGCTTTGGAATAAAGCCGCGCACGCCGGCTTCGTGCAGGAGCTCCTGCGCCCGTTCCTCGTCTCCACGCCCGGAAATTAACAAGAGCGGCGGAAGCGGCTTGGGCGGCGCCGTATTTTCGTAGGCCTTCCCGATAAGGAAGAAGAGCATCGCGCCATCGATCATCGGCATCGAAAAATCGAAGATGAAAAGATCGTAGCTTTTCTTAAGTGCGAGCTCGAAGCCGTATTCCGGCTTGGGTGACGTATCAACCTCGCAATTGAGGAATGACGTCAACGCCTCCCGCGTCACGCGCATCAGGGCCACGTCGTCGTCTACAATCAGGATTTTCTTTGCCGAAGGAGTGGCCACGAATGGACGCTTGCGCCAAAGGGCCGCGCGTTTCAAGCTTTTCCGGTGCAGGAAATACTAAACGAGCTCGCCGCAGCGCTACGCGAGCGCCTCACGATTATCTCAGATGAAGAGAGCCGTCGGGATGAAAAGCGCCACTTGGAGCGGCTACAAGGCGTTTCCGAGAAAATCGAACAGCTCGAAAACCGGCTGCCGCCGAAGATCCATCCGCAGTTACGTCATTACCTGCAACGGCGCAGCTACAGCAAAGCGCTGGAGTTGGTCGAAACGCTCTGAGCGAAGAGGCGCTTTAGCGCGAGTACAACTCAACGATCAACTGCTCGTTGACCATCGGCTGCATCTCATCGCGCGCTGGAATGCGCGAGACTTTGCCGCTCAACGCATCGCGATTTGCCACCAGCCACTCCGGCACCGGCGCAATTTGCGTCAATTCAAGATTGCGCAGCGCCAGCTGACGCGACTTCGGCTTGTCCTTGATGGTCACCTCGTCGCCCGCCTTCACATTGTAGGAGGAGATATTAACGTTCCGGCCGTTGACCTGCACATGGCCGTGCGAAACCAATTGGCGGGCGCCGCTGCGCGTGTTAGCGAGGCCCAGACGGAAAACCACGTTATCGAGGCGCGTCTCGAGCAATTGCAGGAGAGTTTCGCCCGTCACGCCACGGCGACGCAGCGCCGTCTGGAAAATCCGACGGAATTGCTTCTCGAGCAGGCCGTATTGATACCGGAGCTTCTGCTTCTCTCCGAGCGCGACCGCGTAGTCGGACTGCTTACGACGTGACCCCTTGGGCCCGTGCATGCCCGGCGGATAATTTTTCCGCTCAAGAGATTTTGAAGGTCCAAAAAGCGGGACGCCATAACGCCGCGCGACTTTGGTCTTTGGTCCGGTGTATCTGCCCATGAGAAAAGTATGAAGTAGGAATTAAGAAGGATGAATCAAACGCGCCGTTGCTTTGGTGGCCGGCAGCCATTGTGAGGAACTGGCGTCACGTCGCGGATGACAGTGAGGTCGAGACCGATTGCCTGCAAAGCACGGACCGCGGATTCACGTCCCGCGCCGGGTCCGCGAACGAGTACTTCCACTTCTTTAAGTCCGTGGCCCATGGCCTGACGGGATGCATCCTGTGCGACCATCTGCGCCGCATAGGCCGTGCTCTTGCGTGAGCCTTTAAAGCCCACTTTCCCGGCACTCGACCATCCGATGACATTCCCGTTCAAGTCCGTGATCGTGACAATCGTGTTGTTGAAAGTTGAAAGCACATGCGCCACGCCGGAGTGGATATTCTTACTCCCCTTAGCCTTAATGATCTTCGGCTTCTCGACGTCGTTCGGGTCGAGCGAAAGATTTTCCTTTACCGGCTCAGGAGCCGCTTCTTGCTTCTTGGCCTTAGCCGTTTTCTTGGCAGGCTTCGGAGCGGCTGTTTCCCCTGCTGGCGCTGCCGGTGTTGCAGCAGGTTGCTCCGTTGCAGCCGGAGCTGCAACCGGCTCGGGAGGCGCGGATTCCGCATTCGAACTTCCAGCCGGAGCCTCGGAAGCAACGGTCTCAGGCTTGGGAGCCTTCGCTTTTTTTTCGCCAGCGGCCTTGGCCGGTTTTGTTTCTTCTGAATCTGCCATATCTAAATCCTAAGGTCCTAGGTCTTGCCAGCCTTGGCATCCTTGTTCCGGATGACGCCGACCGTCTTGCGCGGTCCTTTGCGTGTTCGCGCATTGGTGGAAGTTCGCTGCCCGCGCACTGGTAGGCCGCGCCGATGCCGGATTCCGCGATAGCAATTGATCGCCTGGAGCCGCTTCAAGTTACTCTGCAATTCGCGGCGGAGATCGCCCTCGATCAAAAGCTTGTTGCCAGTGATCGCGTGAATGATGTCGTTGAGCTGCTGCGGCGACAGGTCCTTCGCCCGTAGGTTCGGATCGATATTCGTCTGCTCGAGAATTCGACGGGAAGTCGTCGGCCCGATTCCGTAAACGTAAGTCAGCGACGCTTCAATGCGTTTGTCTGACGGAATTTCAACTCCAAGTAGGCGTGGCATAAATAAATTCCTATCCCTGCCGTTGCTTATGACGGGGGTTCTTGCAGATCACGCGCACAACATTCTTGCGCTTCACGATCTTGCACGCTTCACAAAGTCTTTTTACTGAGGGTCGCACTTTCATAATCCACGAGACGAAAAACGCGGAGATCAGCTCCGCGTTGTCACTGCTGGCGGAACATCCGCCCTTCCCGACAAATCGTAGGGTGAAACCTCTAGCAGATGTTTCTTCGCCCGCAACCCGCGAATCAACGTTGGCGACACTTTGAACACGAAGTTTTTGTCGGCTGACATCGCGTCCCCTATTTTAGCTGCGTCTTGCCGCGGCAGGTCAGGATTTCGGCCCCTTCCTTCGTGATCAAAACCGTGTGTTCGAAATGCGCTGAAGCCATTCCGTCGGCAGTGCAGACGGTCCATCCGTCATCCAAAAGTCGCACATTCGCCGTGCCCGCATTGATCATCGGCTCGATCGCCAGCGTCATCCCGGCTTTCAAGCGCGGACCGCTTCCCCGTTTGCCGTAGTTCGGGACCTGCGGCTCTTCGTGTAACTTCCGCCCCACCCCATGGCCGACAAATTCACGCACGACGCTAAATTGATTCGCGATCGCCTCTTCCTCAACCGCAGAGCAAACATCGCCGAGCCGGACTCCATCCGACGCGACCGAAATCGCACGCCGCAGCGCACTTTCCGTCACTCGGAGGAGTTTCTCGGTCCGCTCATCGATCATCCCGACCGCAACAGTTGAGGCGGTATCACCGACCCAGCCGTCCTCGATCACACCTATGTCGAGCTTCACGATGTCGCCGTATTGAATCCGCCGCTGACTCCCAATCCCGTGGACGATCTCATCGTTCAATGAAATGCAGATGTTTCCCGGAAAGACGCGATGTCCCAGGCGATATCCGAGGAACGCGCTTTTCACGCCAGCCTCATGCATCAAATCAGCCGCCGCCTCGTCGACTTCCTTGGTCGTAATGCCGGGGCGCACCAGATCGCTCAGATGCTCGAGGATCTCACTCGCCGTGCGGCAGGCTTGCCGCATTTTTTCAATTTCCTTGCCGCTCTTGATCGGAATCATGCCTTCTGTTCGATCAACCGCGAAATGTCGGCAAAAACCTCGTCGCGCTCCCGATTTCCATCGATGCGGTGGAGCTCCGCCGTCTTGCCGTAGAAGGCAGCCAGCGGCTGAGTTTTGCTGTTGAATTCTTCGAGCCGGTGTCGAAGGACCGACAAGTCGTCATCGGCGCGCTTGACCAGCGGCCCATCGCAATAGGGACAAACGGGTCGTTCCGCGAAAACAGCACTGGCCGAACTCGTCGTGAATCCGCAGGCCTGACATTGCAGACGGCTAAGAATCCGATCGCTCACAGTCTCCTCCGAGACATCGAGCCAGATCGCCAAATCGAGCGGCGTGCGATGACGCGCCAGGATGGCCTGCAAACTTTCGGCCTGCGGGGTTGTTCGCGGGAAGCCATCAAACACAAACCCGTAGCCGCCATGCAGCCGAAGCCAATCTTCGATTAAGCCAATAATGATTTTGTCGGAAACCAAGTCGCCGCGTTGCGCGATTTCCGCCGTCTCCAATCCCAGCGGCGTTCCGAGATCTCTTTCACGCCGCAGGATGGCACCGGGCGAAGTGACCGGAATTCCAAACTGGCGCGTGATCATCTCCGCCTGGGTGCCTTTTCCGGAACCCGGCGCACCAAGAAGAACGAGTCGCCTCTTCACTTAACGACTGTAGACGAATGCGGCGACTCCGGCGATCACCAGCACCGCAATTCCAACATAAAGCCACATCAGAGTGGTCTGAGGAGCCGCTTCACCCCGATTGTAGGAAGAGCGATCAAACCGTCCGCGAATGCGACCTTTGCGAAGAAATCCGTCGTAATGGCGTTGAATTAAGTGCGTCTCCACCTGCCGCATCGTGTCCAACATTACGCCAACGATAATCAGCAGGCTGGTTCCACCAAAAAACTGTGCGGTGATGACCGGCACATTCAAACCCTGGCTCAACAGGCTCGGCAGAACAGCGATTAGCGTCAGGAAGATTGCGCCGGCAAACGTCAGCCGCGTCATGGTGAAGTCGAGGAACTCAGACGTCGGCTTTCCCGGACGCACACCTGGAATGTAGCCGCCGTATTTTTTGAGATCATCGGCGATCTGCGATGGCTGGAATTGAGTCGCGACCCAGAAATAGCTGAAGAAGAAGATCATCAAGGCCAGGACCACATAGTGCGGCCAACCATGCGCAAGCGCGTCCGAGATTACGCGCGCAGTGCGGCTATTCTGGAACGCCATCCCGACAATCGTGGTCGGGAAGAGAAGCAACGCCCAGGCGAAGATGATCGGCATGACCCCCGCATAGTTCACCTTCAGCGGCATGTACTGGGTCTGCCCGCCGTACATCTTCCGTCCCACGACGCGTTTGGCGTACTGCACAGTTATCTTGCGCACGCCCTGCGTGACCGCGATGACGGCCGCAATGACGATAAACAGGAACAGAATCATTAGCACGAGCACCATCGGATTGACCTGGCTGCTGCCGCCTTCGGTCGGAACGAAAGTTTTCCAAGCCTGCGCTAAAGCTGCGGGCAAGCGAGCCACAATGCCGACCGTGATGATGAGCGAGATGCCATTGCCGATGCCGCGTTCGGTAATCTGATCGCCCAGCCACATGAGAAAGAGCGTGCCCGCGGTCAGGGTAAGGACGGTGATGATGCGGAACGTCATGCCGACGTCCGCCACCAGCGGAATTCCGAGTTTGGAAACGGTCTCCGTGATTCCAGGCAACATCGTCTGATAAGACTCAGGATGTTGGAATGAAACCGCGAGCAGGTAACCCTGAACGATACACAAGACCACCGTCGCGTAGCGCGTGATCTGCATGATCTTCTGCCGGCCGCCATCTTCTTTCGCCAGTCGGCCGAGCTTTGGGATCACGGCGGTCAGCAACTGCAACATGATCGACGCGCTAATGTACGGCATGATGCCGAGCGAGAAGACCGCGCAATTTTCGAGCGCACCACCGCTGAACAAATTGAAAAGCGCCGCGACTCCGCCGCCGGATTTTTGGCTGAGCGTGTCGCGGAACCAAGCCTGCAGGACCGCAGGATTGACACCCGGAGTGCTGATCGCTGCGCCGAGGCGCACAATCACCACCACGGCGAGGGTGAAGAGAATCCGGCGCCGAAGCTCCGGAATTTTGACGGTGTTGAGAAACGCCGAGACCATCGACTAAAACTTCCTAAGTGCGCCTTGAGCTAGCTCTTGGCGGAAGGTTTCTTTTTCGCCGCGGATTTCTTCGCGGAAGATTTCTTGGCGGCCGGCTTTTTCGCAGGTTCGTCCGCTGCCGCAGATTTCGCTTCTGCTTTGGATTCGGTTGCCGCGAAACGCGGGCCGTCCAAACGCTTTACCTCTCGGAGCGTCACACTGCCACCAGCGCCCTCGATTTTCTGGCGCGCAGAAGCGCTCACTTTGTGAGCTTCGATGGTGAGCGCGTGCTTGAGTTCGCCGTTGCCCAGCACTTTCAGGCCAACAACATTGCCGCGAATCTTCTTCGATTCCCGAAGCATTTCCTCATTGATCACACTGCCTGCGGCGAAAGAGTTCAAGTCGTCCAGGTTAATGATCGCGTAGTTCTTGTGGAAACGGGCGTTATTGAATCCGCGCTTAGGAAGCCGTCGAATCAGAGGCATCTGGCCGCCTTCGAAGCCAAGACGGATGCTGCCACCGGAACGCGCTTTTTGGCCTTTGTGGCCCTTGCCACTCGTCTTTCCGTGGCCTGAGCTTTCGCCAATTCCGAGCCGCTTGACGCGATGTTTCGCACCCGGCCGCGGCTTCAGGTTATGCAACCGCATCATGACTGCTCAGCCTTTCCCTCATTGCCGAAATTTGCCGGGCGAATTCCGCGCGTCTTGAAAATTTCGTCTTTCCGCCGCAGCCCGCGCAACGCTTCGATCGTCGCCTTAACGACATTCGCGTGGTTGCTCGAACCGAGGGATTTCGCGAGCACATCCTTGATCCCGGCTGCTTCCACGACCGCGCGGACTCCGCCGCCAGCGATGACGCCCGTTCCCGGGGAAGCTGGACGTAAAAGAACGCGGCCACCGCCGAACTCGCCGATGGTTTCGTGCGGGATCGTATTTTCGTGCAGCGACACTTTCTCCATCCCCTTGCGCGCCGCTTCGGAGGCTTTGCGAATCGCTTCCGCAACTTCATTGGCTTTGCCGAAACCGACACCAACTTTGCCATCGTGATCTCCAGCCACGATCAACGCGCTGAAGCTAAAACGACGACCGCCCTTAACGACCTTTGCGCATCGATTGATAAATACGACTTTCTCCGTCGTATCGCCTCTCGCTGCCGAGCTTTTGTCTGTTTGACGTTCCTGACGTCTACCGCCGCCGTGTGGTTGTGCCATGTGTTGCTAAAATCTTAAACCGCCCTCGCGCGCCGCATCAGCGAGAGCTTTTACTTTTCCGTGATACTGGGAGCCGCCGCGATCGAAGACGACTTTGTCGACCTTCTTGGCCAACAGACGTTCCGCCACAGCCTTGCCTACTTTCTCGGCCGAGGCGCGATTCGCCGCCGCCTTGCCTTTGCCGGACAGAGCTTCCTCCATCGTTCCGGCTGCCGCTAAAGTCTTGCCGGCATCGTCATCGATAACCTGCGCATAGACATGTCGGCCGGAGAAATGAACCGCCAGCCGCGGACGCTCCGCGGTTCCGCTGACTCGCTTCCGGATTCTTTTGTGGATCCGATCCCTGATAATTTTGCGGCTTGCCTTCATACTACTGAACCGTCTTGCCTTCCTTGCGCCGAATCACCTCGCCCGCATAACGGACGCCCTTGCCCTTGTACGGTTCGGGCGGGTAATAGCGGCGAATATCGGCCGCCACCTGGCCGACCATTTTCTTGTCGATCCCGGAGATGCTGATCTTCGTGTTGTCCGCCACAGTGACTTTGATTTCCGGTGGAATGGGAAACAAAATCGGATGCGAGAACCCGAGACTGATATTCAGAATCTGACCTTGCACTGCGGCCTTGAAACCGACGCCTTCAATGATGAGATCCTTGGTGAATCCTTCGCTGACGCCCTGCACCATGTTGTGCACCAGGCTGCGCGAAAGACCATGCAGAGCCTTGACGCTGCGCGTCTCCGCACCGCGGACTAACGAGATCTTGTTGTCAGCAACGCTGGCCTTGATATCTCGCGGCAGCGTCCAGTTCAGCTTCCCCTTGGGTCCTTCCACGGCCACGGCTCCATCATTGCTGATGTTCACCTTGACCTTATCGGGAATATCGACCGCTTTGTTTCCAATCCGTGACATAAATTCAGAACCCGCCTACCAGATGTAGGCCAGCAGTTCCCCTCCCACGTTTTGTTTCTTCGCTTCGCGTCCGGAAAGAATCCCGCGCGGCGTGGAAAGAATCGAGATTCCCATTCCGCCGAGAACACGCGGAATTTCCTGCGCTCCAACGTAACGTCGCAAACCAGGGCGGCTGACGCGCTTTAATCCGGTGATCGCACTCGTGCGATTCGCGATCTTGTTCGTGATCTTGATGCGAGGATGCGCGCCTTCGTTATCGAGCACGTAATCGGTGATGTAACCTTCCTCTTTCAAGATGCGGATAATCTCCGCCTTGATCTTCGAATAAGGCACGAACATCTCGTGCTTCTGTGCGGCTGCGGCGTTGCGCACGCGGGCAAGAAGGTCGGCGATAGGATCAGTAACAGTGCTCATGCAAATTAGGCCGCAGGGGCTGCGACAGGCTTCTTCGCGCGATCGCTGAAGGGCATCCCCATCTCAGTCAGAAGCGACTTCGCCTCCTCATTCGTTCGCGCGGTGGTGACGATGGTAACATCAAAACCAATGTTGCGCTTGATTTTATCGAGCTCGACTTCAGGGAAGATTGCCTGGTCCGGAACGCCCAGCGTGTAGTTCCCATTTCCGTCGAAAGCCTTAGGCGAAACGCCGCGAAAATCGCGAATACGAGGCAGCGCCGTTTTGATCAGGCGCTCCAGGAATTCATACATGTGTTCGCCGCGCAGAGTCACTTTCGCGCCGATCGCCTGGTCACCGCGGAGTTTGAAATTCGCGATGCTTTTCTTGGCGCGCGTCTCGGCCGGTTTCTGTCCGGTGATCAGCGCCAGCTCGGCTTTCGCATCTTCCAACGCCTGCTTCACGTCGGACTGCGAGCCGACGCAGGTATTGATCACAACCTTCTCCACCTTTGGGATCTGGTTGACGTTCTTGTAACCGTGCTGCGTTTTTAGCGCCGGAATCACCCGGGTTTTATAGTCGTCGTAAAATTCGTTCTTCATGGCTTACGCCTCTTCGGACCCAGCTTTCTTTTTCGCGGGCGCCTTCTTCTTCTCGGACTTTGGCTTCGTCGCTTTCGCCTTGGCGCCTTTCCCCTTCCCCTCGCGTTCGTTCCGTTCCACAACCTTCACATTCGAGATGTGAATCGGACCTTCGCGTTCCGCGATTTTGCCCTGAGGGTTGTCCTGCGATTTCTTCAGGTGTCGCTTGATCATTCGGACGCCCTCGACCAGGACGCGCTGCTTGCGCGCAATGACCTCAAGCACCTTCCCGGTGGAACCCCGATGGTTTCCGGAAATCACTTCCACCTGGTCGCCCTTGCGGACGTGGAGCCTGATGCGGTTCATAAAACTTCCGGAGCGAGCGAGACAATTTTCATGAAATTGCGCTCGCGTAACTCACGCGCGACGGGACCGAAAATACGAGTGCCGCGCGGGTTCAAATCTTTGTCGATGATGACGATGGCGTTGTTGTCGAAGCGAAGGACAGAACCGTCCTGGCGCTTGATCGGCTGCCGTGTCCGAACGAGGACCGCTCGGACGACCTCGCCCTTCTTCACCGTTCCGCCCGCGCTCGCTTCTTTCACGTTCGCGGTGATGACGTCGCCGATGCCGGCGCTCTGGCTCGTGCCCTGACCGATGACACCGATCATCGTGGCCATGCGCGCGCCGCTGTTATCCGCCACGTCGAGTCTGGATCTAATGTAGACCATAAAAATTCTCCTGTTCGCTCCCTTATTTCGCGACCACTTCCACCAAGCGCCAGCGCTTCAATTTGCTGAGCGGCCGAGTTTCCATGATGCGCACCGTGTCACCGGCTTTCGCCTTGTTCTCTTCGTCGTGCGCGTAAAATTTCTTCTTCTGCTTCACGATCTTGCCGAACTTGGCGTGCGGCACCCGCGAAACGCTCTGCACTACGATCGTCTTGTTCATTCCGCTCGAGATCACTTCGCCGGTGCGTGTTTTGCGCGTCCCGCGCTTCGTCTCGGTGGTCTGCGATTCAGTTGCTTCGGCCATAAATTATTTGCTGGCCGCCTTCGCGGCGCGTTGTGAAAGGACCGTCTCGACCTGCGCAACCTGACGGCGCAGCAAGCGCAGCCGGCTCGGCTGTTCCAACTGACCGCTCTGCTGTTGCAGGCGGAGGTGCAGGCTTTCCTGACGGAGATCCCGCTTCTTGGTCACGAGCTCGTCTGAGCTCATCTCACTGATTTCCTTGAATTTCATGTCGTTAGGCCGCGGCTACGTGGTGGCGGGTTAGAAACTTCGTGCGCACCGGCAACTTGTTCGCGGCCAGGCGCAGCGACTCGCGGGCGACGGATTCCGTCACACCATCGAGTTCGAACAAAATATTGCCGGGCTTCACTGTCGCGACCCAATACTCAGGCTGGCCTTTACCTTTACCCATGCGCGTTTCCGGCGGGCGCGAGGTCACGGACTTGTCCGGGAAAATCCGGATCCAAAGCTTGCCTTTGCGCTTCATGTTACGCGTCAGCGCGACACGAGCCGCCTCGATCTGGGTGTTGGTAATCCAGGCGCGTTCCAGCGTTTGCAGGCCGAATTCGCCGAAGTCGATCCGAAGATTACGCGAAGCCGTCCCCTTGCGGCTACCCCGCTGGGTCTTCCGGTACTTCACTCTTTTGGGCATTAAGGCCATGTCAGTATTCCTTTAGAAAATTAAGCTTCAGCTGGTGCTGGTGGCGGCAGAACGGCCGGCTGTTCGGCGGGCGCTTCTTCCTTCTTACAGAGCCAGCACTTCACCCCGATCTTGCCGTAAACTGTGTTCGCTTCCGCAAAGCCGTAGTCGATCGGCGTGCGCAATGTGTGCAATGGCACCTTGCCTTCGCGATACCATTCCGAGCGCGAAATTTCAGCGCCGTTCAAACGGCCCGAGCTGCGCAGACGAATTCCCTGCGCACCGAAATCCATCGCGATCTGCACCGCCTTCTTCATCGCGCGGCGATAGGCGATACGGCGCTCAATCTGCAGCGCGACGTTCTCCGCCACGAGCTGCGCATCGAGCTCAGGCGTCTTGATCTCCTGGATGTCGATCTTGATCTGCTTGCCCTGCGCCATCTTTGAAATCTCTTCGGTCATCTTCTCGATTTCGGCGCCTTTGCGCCCGATCACTATGCCGGGACGCGCGGTATGAATCGTCACGCGAATGCTGTTCCAGGCGCGCTCGATGATGATTTTCGAGACGGCGGCGAACTGCAGCTTCTTCTTCACATACTCGCGAATCTGGATATCGCTGTGAAGAAAGGACGGCAACTCCTGCGGCGAAGCGTACCAGCGCGAACGCCAGTCCCGATTCACCCCAAGACGGAAACCGATTGGATTAACTTTCTGTCCCATGTCTTAGCTTTCTGATTTCTGCTCGCTGGCTTCCGACGACGCAGGCGCAACGGTTTCCTTCACGGCCTTTGCACCGCTCGTTTTCTTCGCCGCCTTTTTCGCACCGGGCTTTTTGCCGCCCTTCTTCTTGTCGCGCGTCTTGATTTCGATCTCGTCGGTCAAAATGATCCGGATGTGGCTGGACCGTTTCAGGATGCGGCTGCCACTTCCTCTCGCGCGGGGCATCATCCGCTTCATCGTCGGGCCTTCGCCCGCGGTCGCTTCTTTCACCACGAGTCCATCGACGCGCAGGTTGGCGTTATTCTCGGCATTCGCGACCGCGCTCTTCAGTGTCTTGCTGATCAAACCGGCCGCCTTCTTAGGGCTGAACGCGACGAGATCTAACGCTGCCGAAACCGGCAGGCCCTGGATAGCACGCGTCACTTCTCGGACCTTAAAGGCCGAGATTTTCGCGTAACGTAATGTCGATCGAACTTCCATTTATTTTAAAGTCACATTTTGGCGGGCGTCTGCCTGGAGGCGGTCGCCAACTTTTATTTTGTCCTTTTCCGAACCCATTTCTTGAATCACCGCGCCGCAAATTTTCTGCCGCACATCCACCACCCGGAGCGTCGCAATCAAGCGCCCTTCGCGCACCACGCGCAACGGCATCCCAATTTTCACGCCCGCCTGCTCACCCATATTTCCCACGACCAGCGACCACTCGTCTTTCACGCTCACCACGCTGCCGTCCATCAGGTTTGGCTGCGCGGCCGGAGCGGATTCCTTAATGACCAGCTCGTTCGTGCTGCGAATCTGCGCTTCCAGTTCCATGCGCGCTTTCGCGTCGCCACCCGTGGAGGTCTTGAGCAAATTCAGCATCGCTTCCGATAGCTGGAGCATTTGATCGCGATAACGTTCGCGCTCTTTCCGAGCCAACTGCAGATCGCTCACCGCATTCAGGAGTCGTTGCTCCAGCTTCGCGCGATCACTGCTGGCCGACTCAATCCCGAGCGCCTCCATCCGCAACTGCAGGTCCGAATACTTGCGGCGATATAACTCCGCCTCTGCATTCGATTCCGCCAGGCTGTTCATCAGCGCCTTCACTGATTCGCGCTGAGTGGACAATTGGCGACGCAGCTCCTCCGTTTCCGAAAGCGCCGGCCCCACGGTCACTTGCGTGTCCGCGTATTCAAGTTTGGATTCTGACAAAGAACTATTCCCTTGCGCCGATAGCCTTCCGGCGATCGACGCTTCCCCTAACAACACGATCACCCATCCCCAGTTGCCAATCGCCTTCAGCGACGATCGGCCACCAAAAAAGGCGGATCGAAAATTCACATCACTTCGTCACCTTCGCGGTGTGCGAACCGTGTTTCTTAAAGATTCGAGTCGGCGAAAACTCACCCAGTTTGTGACCGACCATGTTCTCCGTCACGAAGACGGAGGTAAAAGTTTTCCCGTTGTGAACCATGAAGGTGTGCCCGACGAAATCAGGCGTCACCATCGAGCGGCGCGACCAGGTTTTGATCGGCTTCTTCACGCCGTTGCTCATCTTCTCGATCTTTTCGAGGAGGTAAGGTGCGACGAACGGTCCTTTTTTTAGCGATCTACCCATAGCAAATTACTTTTTCTTACTGACCCGGCGGTCCTGCATGATGAAGCGGTTGCTCGCCTTGTGTTTGTGGCGCGTCTTAAAGCCTTTCGCGAGCTGGCCCCATGGACTGGTGAGGTGCTGACGGCCACCGCCGCCCTTTGATTTACCCTGGCCACCGCCATTCGGGTGATCGATCGGGTTCATAACCATACCGCGCACCGTCGGGCGAACACCCTTCCAGCGTGATCGGCCGGCTTTGCCGCTGACCACGTTCATGTGATCGACATTACCAACCTGACCAATCGTGGCGCAGCAGGTGTCGTGAATCCGGCGAATCTCGCCCGAGGGCAATTTCACCAAGGCGTAACCGGCTTCGCGGTTGCTCAATGTGGCCTGCTGCCCAGCACTCCGCGCGACCTGGCCACCACGACCGGGTGCTAGTTCAATATTGTGAATACTTGCGCCGAGAGGGATCGCGCTCAGCGGAAGAGAATTCCCCAAGTCCGGCGCGGCGGTCGGCCCCGACATGACGCGGGCGCCAGCCGTTAGACCATCCGGCGCGAGGATGTAGCTCATCTCGCCGTCGGCGTACTTAATCAATGCGATGCGCGCAGAGCGGTTCGGATCGTATTCGATCCCGACAACCTCCGCAGCCACGCCATGTTTGCGGCGCTTGAAGTCGACCTTGCGGTACTTCTGTTTGTGACCGCCACCAATATGGCGAGAGGTCAGGCGGCCATTGTTGTTCCGGCCACCGCTCCGCTTCTTGACCTCAGTCAGGCTCTTGTGCGGCTTGTTCTTGGAAGTGATTTCCTCAAACGTCGGCAGCGTCTTGAAACGTTGCGTCGGCGTGAGGGGGCGATAATTGCGAATTGCCATAACAAACTAGACGAGATCGATCTTCTCGCCCTCCTTCAGAGTCACGATCGCCTTCTTCCAATGTGGCTTGCGCCCAAAGTCAGCACGACGCTCGCGCTTCTTTTTGCCGGCGTAATTGGAGGTGTTCACAGCGACAACCTTCTTGTTGAAAAGCTTTTCGATCGCGGCCTTGATCTGAATTTTGTTCGCCCGCGGCGCGACCCGGAAAACGTACTTGTTGAGCTTCTCGCTCAAGAGCGAGGATTTCTCCGTCAGCGATGCGGTTTGGATGATGTCGAAATGGTCGTTCATTCGCGCGTGGTCCTTCCCGCAATTTGTTCGAGCGCTTTGCCCGTGATGAGAATCTTGTCGAACGCGAGCAACTGCTCGGTGTTGACGTCCGATGCCGTTGCTAGGAGAACCGGCTTCACGTTCCGCGCAGCGCGATACGTATTTTCGTCGAAAGAATCCGAGATCAGCAGAACTTTCGTCGCATCCGTTTGTTCCCGGAGAAGACCGAGGAAAGACTTTGTCTTCGCTTCCTTCACCGCAAACCCATCGAGGGTCAGCACATCGCCGGCGTTGATCCGCTCGCTAAGAGCTTTCAGAAAAGCGAGCCGACGTGTGGCCTTGGAAATTTTCTTCGTGTAATCACGCGGCTTCGGTCCGAAAACGACGCCACCGCCGCGCCAGATCGGCGACGACTTATAACCCGCGCGCGCCCGACCCGTTCCTTTTTGGCGCCATGGTTTCGCGCCGGAAAGATTCACTTCAGCCTTCGTCTTCGAATTAGCAGAGCCCGAACGGCGCGCAGCACGCATCGCGACCACGGCATCATGCACTGCCTGAGTCCCCCGTCCGCCCTCAACGAGCTCGATCTTCGCGTCCTTCGCGGCCGCTGCGGTCAACACTTTCGCGCTCATTTCGTCTCCCCTGCCGTCACCGGCTTCTTGATCGCTGGACGAACGACGACGTAGCTGCCGTTCGCACCCGGGACCGCACCGCTGATCAAAATTACCTTTTCGTTCTCACGCACTTGCAGCACCTGGAGGTTTTGCACTGTGACGCGCTCGTCACCCATATGACCGGGCATGCCCATGTTCCTGAACACGCGACCTGGAGTCGAACGGTTGCCAATGGCGCCATTACGTCGGTGCGTCTTCGATCCGTGGGAAGCGCCCTGGCCATGGAAGTTGTGCTTCTTCATGACGCCCTGGAAGCCCTTGCCCTTGGAGCGACCGATCACGTCAACCCAATCGCCTTCAGCAAACTGAGTCACGCTGAGATTGATCTCACCTTCCGGCGCATCTTCCTCGAGGCGGAATTCGCGGATCAACTTCTTCGGCTCCGAACTGACAGCGGCGAACTCGCCGAGTTGCGCCTTGTTCACGCGCGATTCCTTCTGCACGTCGAAACCGACCTTGATCGCCGAGTAACCGTCGTTCTCCGCGGTTACGCGCCGAAGCAAAACGTTATCGCCGGCCGCCACCACGGTGACCGGACGCAGCCTGCCCGTTGCATCGTAGATGCTGGTCATGCCGATTTTCTTTCCTAAAAGTCCGATGCTCATGTTGGTGGGCTTGCAAAAGTTTCAGGCTACGGAGCGCTAAATTTTAATCGTGATATCCACGCCGGCCGGGAGGTTGAGCTTCTTCAGTTCATCCACCGTCTTGGCGGTCGGTTCGATAATATCGAGCAACCGTTTGTGGGTCCGGATTTCAAATTGGTCCATCGACTTTTTGTCGACGTGCGGAGAGCGATTGATCGTGAACTTCTCGATCAAGGTCGGGAGCGGAATCGGTCCCGCCACGCGCGCGCCGGTGCGCTTGGCCGTCTCGACAATGTCGACCGCCGATTGATCGAGCATCCGATGATCGAACGCCTTCAAACGAATACGAATACGTTGCCCGCCAGCCATTACTTAGTCTCCTTTTGGTCGAGCACGGCAGCGACGAGCTGCTGCGGGACTTGTTCAAAGTGTGAAGGCTCCATCGAGTAGCTCGAACGGCCCTTGGAAAGTGATCTGATCGCAGTCGCGTAACCGAACATTTCCGCGAGCGGAACTTCGGCCTGCACCATCGTGAGGTTGCCCTTCACTTCAATGCTGCCAATCTTGCCGCGGCGGCGATTCAAGTCGCCCATGATGTCGCCCTGGAATTCTTCCGGCGTCGCGTTTTCCACCTTCATGATCGGCTCCAGCAGAATCGGCTTCGCCTTCTTGAAGGCATCCTTGACTGCAAAGATCGCGGCGAGCTTGAACGCCATCTCGTTCGAATCGACGTCGTGATACGAGCCGTCGATAATGTCGACGTTGGCGTCGATGACCTGATAGCCGCCGACAACACCATTGAGCATCGCTTCTTCGATACCCTTCTTGCAGGCCGGGATGTATTCCTTCGGAATGTTGCCGCCCACGACCTTGTTCTCAATCGTGATGCCTTTGCCGCGCTCGTTAGGCTGCACCTTGATGATGACGTGCCCGTATTGACCGCGACCGCCCGACTGCTTGATCAACTTGCCTTCGCCATCCGCCGGAGCGGTGATGGTTTCGCGATAAGCGATCTGCGGCTTGCCTGAATTCGCGTCGACCTTGAACTCACGCAGCATGCGATCGCGAATGATCTCCAGGTGGAGTTCGCCCATGCCCGCGATGATGGTTTGGCCGGTGTCTTCATGCGTGAAGACTTTGAAAGTTGGATCTTCTTCAGAGAGGCGCTGGAGAGCAGTCGCCATTTTCTCCTGGTCCTGCTTCGTCTTCGGCTCGATCGCCATTGAGATAACCGGATCAGGGAACGAAGGCGGCTCGAGCAGGATCGGGTGATCCTCATCGCAAAGCGTATCGCCAGTCGTGATATTCTTGATTCCGACGATGGCCGCGATGTCGCCTGAGTAGCAGGTATCGATGTCTTCGCGCTTGTCGGCCTGAATCTGGATCAAACGCGAGATGCGCTCACGTTTGTTGGTCCGCGGGTTGTAAACGGTGTCGCCCTTGCTGAGCGAACCGGAATAGACGCGGAAGAAAACCAGCTTACCAACGAAGGGATCGCTCCAGAGCTTGAACGCGAGGGAGCAGAACTTGCCGTTGTCATCCGTCGGCGCTTCCATCTTCTCATGCGAATCGGGCTCCATGCCGACCGCGGGCGGAATGTCCAGCGGACCCGGGAGATAATCGATCACCGCATCGACCAGATACTGCACACCTTTATTCTTGAATGCGGAGCCGCCAACAACGGGCACGAACTTGTTCGCGATCGTCTGACGACGGATGCCAGCCTTCAGCATTTCCGGCGTGACTTCTTTCTCTTCGAGAACCGCTTCCGCGATCTCGTCATCGATGTTTGAAATTTGCTCGACCAGCGTGGCGTAGGCCTTTTCAACCAGATCCTTATTCTCGGCTGGAATTTCTTCGACCCGGTAGGTCGAGCCCATCGAGTCGTCGTCGACGTAAATGACCGCCTTGCGGTTTACGACATCGAGCTGGCCCTTGAGATAATCTTCTTTGCCGAGCGGAATCAGAATCGGCCATGCATTCGCGGCCAACTTCTTGTGCATCGAGTCGATCGCCGCATCGAAGTCAGCGCCGACGCGATCCATCTTGTTGATGAACGCGATACGCGGAACGAGATACTTGTTCGCCTGGCGCCAGACGGTTTCGGATTGCGGCTGCACACCGGCTACCGCATCGAACACTGCGATTGCACCGTCGAGAACACGCAAAGAACGCTCCACCTCGGCGGTGAAATCGACGTGACCGGGGGTGTCGATGATGTTCACGCGCATTTTCACGCCTTCAAACATCTTGTAGACGCCCGGCTCCGGCTTCTGCATCCAGGCGCAGGTCGTCGCAGCGGACGTGATCGTGATACCGCGCTCGCGTTCCTGCTCCATCCAGTCCGTCACGGTCGTGCCTTCGTGCACTTCACCGATCTTGTGGATCATGCCGGTATAGAAAAGGATGCGCTCGGTCAGCGTCGTCTTGCCGGCATCAATGTGCGCAGCAATCCCGATGTTCCGCGTCTTCTCGAGCGGGAACTTGCGGTTAGGCGAATTAGGATTCGTCGTCACGGGTTTATCTAGAGTCGCAGTAGCCATCACCAAAAATTGTTACCAACGGAAATGTGCAAAGGCGCGGTTTGCCTGCGCCATCTTGTGAGTGTCGTCGCGCTTCTTGATCGCGTTCCCTTGACCAGATGCCGCGTCCTTCAATTCAGCCGCCAGCGCATCCGCCATCGGCATTCCGCGGCGGTTATCGGCGTAGGTCACGATCCAGCGCATCGCCAACGAAACCTGGCGGGCAGGCGTCACTTCCATCGGCACCTGATACGTCGCGCCACCGACGCGGCGCGATTTCACTTCGAGGCGAGGGCGCACATTCTCGAGCGCCTTGTTTACGACTTCGAGCGGATCAACCGCATCGGAGCCTTCGCGTGATTTATCAATCGCGGTATAGACGATCCGCTCGGCGAGGGATTTCTTCCCGCGCTTCATCACGGTGGAGATCAAACGCGCGACTGCCGCGCTGCCGTAACGCGAGTCGAGCTTCTCCTCTTTTTTGTAAACTTTCCGCCGACGTGACATGTGATTCTGTTTCCGTACCTATTAGAGAGTCGAAATTATTTCTTCTTCTTACCGCCAGCCGCCGCTGCCTCAGCACCAGCTTTTGGACGTTTCGCGCCGTATTTCGAACGGCTCCGGCGACGCCCGTCAACCCCGAGGCTGTCGAGCGTTCCGCGCACGATGTGATAACGCACACCGGGCAAATCCTTCACGCGACCCCCACGCACGAGCACGATCGAGTGCTCCTGCAGGTTGTGCCCTTCGCCGGGGATGTAGGCTATGATTTCCTGACCGTTCGTCAAACGCACCTTCGCCACTTTGCGCAACGCAGAGTTGGGCTTCTTCGGCGTGCGCGTCATAACTTGCGTGCACACACCGCGGCGCTGCGGACAATTCTTCAGCGCCGGTGATTTTGATTTCACCGAGACCTTCTTTCGTCCCTTTCGAATCAGCTGATTAATTGTTGGCATTGTCCGTTAAAATAAGAGCCGCCCGATCTCAGGATCCGGGCGACAAAAAAACCGCGCTCAGGCAACGATAGTCTGCCGCGCACCTGATGCGGGGAGCGCGCAATATAGGAACGAAATCAGGAGCCGCAAGAATATTTTCCGCGCATTTGTTCCGTTATTCACACTCGGCGAGAAAGTTGCGGCCTTCGCGAAGTAGCGGAGCGTCTGGCGCGTGTTCGAATTGCTCCAAACTGATACGTCGTCAAAGGCGCGGCGAGGTCGTCTCACCACGGCTCACGGCGTGATCGAGACACCGGTTTTCATGCCGGTGGGGACGCAGGGATCGGTGAAAGCGGTGAGCCCAAGCGAGCTGCGCGAACTCAAGGCGCAAATCATCCTCGGCAACACATATCATCTATTCGTTAGGCCCGGTCTTGACGTGATTCGACATTTTGGCGGATTGCACAAATTCATGAATTGGGACGGTCCCATTCTGACCGACAGCGGTGGCTATCAGATCTTCTCGCTCGCGAAGCTGCGCAAGATCACAGACGAGGGAGTGCGATTTCAAAATCATCTCGATGGGACGCCGACATTTATCTCGCCCGAAGTCGCAATGGAGATTCAGGCGACCCTCGGCAGCGACATCGCGATGGTGCTCGACGAATGCCCGCCGTGGCCGTGTGAGCATGAATATGCAGCGCGGAGTCTGGAGATGACGATTCGTTGGGCGCGGAGATGCAAGGAAGCAAACGTCGAACATTCAACGAAGCAGCTTGTGTTCGGGATCGTGCAGGGCGCAACTTTTGCGGATCTGCGGCGCGAGAGCGCGGAGGCGACAGTCGAGATTGGTTTCGACGGCTACGCAATCGGCGGCGTCAGCGTGGGAGAGCCGGAGCCGGAGATGATGCTGGCGGTCGAAAACAGCGAGCCGTTTCTGCCGGCAGATAAACCGCGTTACGCGATGGGCCTTGGCACCCCGCCGCAGATGCTGGAGTTGATCGCGCGCGGAGTCGACATGTTCGATTGCGTGCTTCCGACGCGGCTGGCTCGAAACGGCACGGCCTTTACTGCGGAGGGAACCTTAAACTTAAAGAACGCAGAGTTCACGATGCAGAAAGGCCCGATCGAGGAAGGCTGCACCTGCCCCTCGTGTTGCGAGTTTTCGCGCGGCTATATCCGGCATCTGCTCAAGGCGGAGGAGATTCTCGGATTGCGTCTGATCACGTTGCACAACCTGCACTTCTACCTCGAACTGATGAGCCGGACACGAGCGGCGATCGAAAACGGAACGTTCGCCGATTTCCGCCGCGCCTTTGTCGCGAATTATCAAACGCGCGACGCGGCAACACTGAATTAGCGGCTCGCCACGCGGGTCCGCAATTTCGCGTCGAGACTGGGAGCGATCCCTGCGGCCCACGCACGTGACGCCGCAGTGTTGTAATGAATCCCATCCCCGCCGGTCTGACCGCGGACATAATGCGTGAACTGCCGCGAGTCGATGACTTCAAACCGGTCCCGCGCCGACGCCTGTTGAATCAAGCGATGGACGCGTCCTTGCACACGACGGAGCGCGGCAGAGTCCGGCGGCGCGATCCAGATAATTTGTCGAACAGAACCGCCCCGAGCTGCTGCGATGAATCGATCCGTAAAGGAATTGATCTGTCCATCGGTTAGGTTTCGATCCATCCAGTTCGTTCCGAGTTGAACCACCACCACTGTCGGCTGATGACGTCGCACAAGAGATTCCAACTTCGGTGTCAAAGTCCGGCGCGGCGATTTTCCATTCACGAAATCGCGATGGATCGGCATGCGATCCGGCGTGCTTTCGCGATAACCGCATTTCGTATAGAAGGGCGGCTCACTCGCAAGCCAATGTTCCGGTGAAGAACCGCACGACGCATACGCAGCCACGTTCTGCGGACCAAATCGCAACGCGAGATGTTGTTGGACCGCTTCGCCAAATGGTCCCGCGGAGAGCGAGTCGCCAATCATCAGAATGCGCGTGCCGACTGGCGTTTCACTCACCGGCTTCTTAGCGGTTGGCTTCGGCGTGCCGTTCGTCACGAGGACAAAACACACCAGACAAACCGCAACCGCGAAAAGTGTAACAGCGCCGCGTGTCATCTTGTTTTGTTTCCCGGATGTCGCTTCAAGTCCTCCACCTGCATGTAGGGCTGCAGGTTGATCAGGCCCGACTCGTCTCTTGCCTTCGCCGTGTCCCACAAAGTGCCTTCCATCCGATCAAGCCGCAGTTTGTAGCGTTTGCCAATTCGATACTTCAGGCGCTGCGCTTTTAAACCGATGTGTGCCGGATGCATGACCAGGATTTGCTTCTCGTCGTACTGTCCCTTGATCACTTTGTCCACGTCATAGACATAAGCCACGAGTGATTCCTGATAAGGGAGCAATTCGTTGAGCGGAATTGGCTTCGACTTGAACGCAAGAGTCGCCTTGATCTGGATCGGCTCACTTTTCGGCGCTTCTGCCGGCGGACTGGGTTCTGGCGTCGTGACCCTTTCCGCGCGGCGCACTTCCTCCGGTACAACGGGCTCGGCGCGAGCGGCCGTTTCTGCGGGTGCGACTTCCGCGATTCGTGGTTCGCCGTGCGTTTCGGACAGCGGCCGTAACGAAGCGATTGGTTGCGAGGAGAGATCCCGCTCGATGATCTCAAACACCTTGTCCGCCCAAATGGTCATGTCCTCCCCGAGGAAATGCTCCTTGTCGGCATCCATGTGCCGATAGGGATAAGTGACGAGGGTTCGGCTATCGATCACGGTCCCAAGCGCCGCGAATTGCTTCTGCGTTTCCTCAAAGACGAAATCCTGCACTTCCTTCGCGACACGCCCCGAGGTCGGCGGACCAATCCAATAGATTTTCTTTAAGGTCGATTGCGGCTCGATCGCTTTCTCTTTGAAAGGAAGCAGATACTTACTCAAGGCTGGGCCATGCTGCGCCCGACGCACGGTTTTGCTGTCGGGAAAAAGGCCAAACAGGTTGCTCCCGGTCTGAACCACCAGCACATCGGGGTGCGCGCGCTGCATCAAGTCTTCCAACTTCGGAACTAAGTACGCCTTCGGGACGTGATGGGCCGTCATCCCGTAAGTATCCTGCATCTCATGGGGATGGTGACCCTGCGCATCGGGCTCGATACTCCAAAATCCGCAGGCCGCTTTGATGCTGGTGTAGGGCTTGTGCTTCAACCAGCTGAGCGGGTTCGTGCCGCACGCCATATATGTGTAGGTCGAGCCGACCTTCGGATCTTCACGGAAACGTTCATCGAGGCGTTTGCCGAAGCCGCACAGCGCAAGCGAATCGCCCAAGATGAGAATGTTTAGTTTTTCCTGACCTTGCGCGGTCTGTGACCGCAACGGTGGAGGGAAGAGCAACGCGCACCCGAGAAGGCTTGCGAAAATTCGGATGGCCTTAGTCCTGATTCGCAATCGCTCCATCTGCCGGATTCTCCCGCTCGCGTCAAGGCGCGACGCATTCAACCTGCGATCGCGCGCGGCTTGCGCTTACTTCCCGATCGGTTGCCGGACCCAGCCTTGATCCGCTTCCGTGAATTCCCGCGCGGCGAAACACCAGACGACGACTTTTTTCTTCGCGAGGTAATTCGGATCGCCATGGGCGCGACGATAGAGACTGATGCGCACGGCGGTCGCCCCCGATCCGCGCGTGCCGATCAAATCAGGCGCAAATCCCAGCTCCGCCGCCAGCTGATCGATCAGACCAGCGTGCTCCGATAGGAATTCGTGAAATACGAGTGTGTGACTGTCGCCCAAGATAAGGAGCGGGCTATTTGCATCAGCCTGGACGCCTGCGCCATTTGCCTTCTCCACGACGGTGCGCACAGCGACTTTTTCGGGGGCCTTGGCCGCTTCCGCGCCTGGGAGTTCAGACAGATCGCCATTGATCGAAATCTCTTTCCATTCCGTGAGATACTCCCTTGCTTGAGCCGCGTTTAATTTCGAGCGCACGCGGTCCGCGATTGCTTTCGCCGCCAACGCACAGCCGGCACCGGACCAATGGCTGTCCGTTCGACAAAAAACCGCGCCATGCGCATCCCCCTGATTGCTCGCAAACACAGTGCTGAGATCGAGGACGTCGATGCCGCGCTCACCGAGCTCGCGATAGAATAGCCCTAACGAAGAGGCTGATTCACTCGGGTCTGGAACGACTCCGAGTCCAAGGTTTCCAGGATAAATCGAGGCTTTCGGAGGAACGGGAACGAGCAGCAATTCAATGCCGCGTTCGCGCAGTTGCCGCTGAAAATCAACGATCGCCGGCAGCGGATCCGCATGCTCGCTTTTGCGGGAGCGTCCGGTCTGCGCAGCAGCCTCTCCCCAGAACCGCGCGTGCGACAGAAAACGCAGTTCGCTGGTGAGGAACAGCCAACCACCCGTGCCCGCGAGAACCGCGGCGTTCTTCTTCTCGAGCGTCGCCACTTTCGCTCTCAAGGCTTCGCGAAAGGCGCTCGAATCAGGCGCTGACAATTCTTGCGCAAACAGGGCACCCGCGATGAGAAGCAAACAACAGGAAACGACGAGCCGCACTTTCCAGCACATTGGGATCCTAAGCTTAGAATTCCACGTGGACAAGTTGTCGCGG
>JADMIO011419509.1_pt1 | contig 52368 bp, 36 predicted proteins | sample 8958161 | NCBI WGS metagenome assembly JADMIO01 (sample SAMN16585339, study PRJNA669376) | soil metagenome | isolation source: Crop rotation soil | place: USA: Cullars Rotation, Alabama | collected 2011
CGCGACTTCAAGTCACGTGAATTCCAAGCTTCGGATCCCACTGTGCTGGAAAGTTCGGTGCCTATCCTGCCGGCAGAACTGCTGCTCACCACCGCTAACGGGGAAAAAAGACTCATGACCTATGAATCCCTTTCCGATGGCGGTTTCGCCACGGGGAGCATGATGGGATCCGGTGGTTTCATCGTATACAACGAAACAGCCTGCATCGTTCGCAGCACATGGAACTTCACCCGTTTCTATCACCACGAAAGCTGCGGGCAATGCAGTCCCTGCCGCGAAGGAACAGGATGGATGGAAAAAGTATTGCACCGCCTCGAATACGGGCATGGCAAAATGGAAGACATCGACCTGTTGTGGGACATCCAGCGAAAGATTGAAGGCAATACCATTTGCCCGCTGGGCGATGCAGCGGCATGGCCGGTTGCGGCAGCGATCAGGCATTTCAGGGAAGAATTTGAATACCATGTAAAATACCCGGAGAAAGTGAAAGATCCCAAACATTTTCACAAGGAACCATTCGTATCCACAAAAAAACAGGTTGTTGCTTAAACAGATAGTATGAAAAAAACAATTTACACACTTTGCATCGCTGCCCTGGTTTTCGCATCGTGCAATAAAAAAGGAAGCGACACTGCCGGTTCCGATACCGATAGCACAGCCTCCACCGTTGCTCCTGTTGTGGAAGCCGAAATGCTCACCGGCAACTGGACCCTCGCCAACAAGGAAACTGTGGGTGATGCGAAGCAAATGGACACGGACGACCAGATCATGGAGCTGCGTTCCGACCATACAGCCCTGCTGAAAACAAAATTCTGCCAGTACAGCGGCACCTGGTATACCGTAAGCGGTTTAAAAGGAAAATACGTGGTGGACTGTCTCGTGATAGAGGGTGACCAGACCACCAACCGCTGCTTCTGGTATGACAAGGCTTATTTCGACCTGGTATCCTACAATGAAAAAGAAATGGTGCTGATCGACAACAACAACCGCGTTAAATTGTATTTTGGAAAAAACTGATCCATGCCAAAAGTAACGATAGACAATATTGAGATAGAGGTTCCTGACGGAACGACCATCCTGCAGGCCGCACGGATGATCGGGGGAGATGTGGTTCCTCCCGCCATGTGCTACTATACCAAATTAAAGACCAGCGGAGGATATTGCAGGACCTGTATCGTAAAGGTGGCGCAGGGCTCGGCAAAAGATCCGCGCCCCATGCCCAAGCCGGTGGCTTCCTGCCGCACAATGGTACAGGACGGGATGGTGGTGCAGAATACCACTTCCGCTGAAGTGCTCGAAGCGAGAAAAGGGGTGGTGGAATTTTTACTGATCAATCACCCGCTGGATTGCCCCATTTGCGACCAGGCGGGAGAGTGTGACCTGCAAAACCTGGCCTACGATCATGGCGCGGCAAAAACCCGTTATGAATTTGAGCGCAGGACCTTTGAGAAGATAGACATCGGGGACAAGATAAAATTGCACATGACACGCTGCATTCTTTGCTACCGTTGTGTGAAAGTGGCCGATCAGCTCACCGATGCACGCGTGCACGGGGTGATGAACCGCGGGGACGTTTCTGAAATAAGCACTTATATAGAGAAAGCGATCCACAATGATTTCTCCGGCAATATGATTGATGTGTGCCCGGTGGGCGCATTGACCGACCGTACCTTCCGCTTCAAAAGCCGCGTATGGTTCACCAAACCGCTGGACGCCAACCGCAAGTGCGACAAGTGCTGTGGCAAGGTGGTGCTGTGGAACAAGGGGAACGATATCCTCCGGGTATCGGCCCGTAAGGATCAATACGCAGAAGTGGAAGAATGGATCTGCAACGAATGCCGTTTCGAGCACAAGGACATGAAGGACTGGAACGTGGAAGGACCCCGCAAAATAGCACACGATTCGGTGATCTCGCAGAACCATTACGAGAACATCGACCTGCACAAACTGAAGCTGGAAGTGAACCGACAGATCAAATTCCAGGGCGGAAAAAAATTAGACGAGGTGTACACACGGGCGCAAATAGGAAATAAGAAATAATATGGTATCATTCATTATATATAAGGCTATACTCGTCATCGTTATTTTCGCAATTTCACTGGTGGTGGCCATGTACTCCACTTATGGTGAGCGCAAAATCGCAGCTTTTATGCAGGACCGCGTGGGACCTAACCGTGCAGGACCCTGGGGCATTTTACAGCCTGCGGCCGATGGCGTAAAAATGTTCATGAAGGAAGAGATCATCCCGGACGTGTCGAATAAAACACTGTTCATCCTGGGTCCTTCCATCGCGATGCTTACTGCCTGCATGACCGGTGTGGTGATCCCCTGGGGAGATGCTATCACCATTGGCGGCACCACCTACAGCTTGCAGATAGCGGACATCAATATCGGGGTGCTTTATTTATTTGGTGTTGTATCCATTGGTGTATATGGCATTATGATCGGTGGCTGGGCCTCTAACAACAAATTCTCTTTACTCGGTGCGATCCGTGCTTCTTCGCAAATGATCAGTTACGAAGTAGCGATGGGATTATCCATCATTGCTTTGGTAATGATGACCGGCACCATCAGCTTAAAAGACATCACCGAACAGCAGGCAGGCGGAAACTGGAACATGTGGAACGTGGTCTACCAACCGCTGGGCTTCCTCATATTTTTGATCTGCGCTTTTGCGGAAACCAACCGGGCGCCATTCGACCTTCCTGAATGTGAAACGGAACTGGTGGGCGGTTATCATACCGAATACAGCAGTATGAAACTGGGCTTTTACCTCTTCGCGGAATACATCAATATGTTCATTTCTTCCGCAGTGATCGCAACGCTTTATTTCGGTGGATATAATTTCCCTTTTATGCACGACCTCGGTCTTTCACCAAACATGGTAAGCATCTTAGGAGTGGTTGCGCTGTTCGCCAAGATCTTCTTTTTCATATTCCTGTACATGTGGGTGCGCTGGACCGTTCCCCGCTTCCGTTACGACCAGCTGATGAACCTGGGCTGGAAGATATTGATCCCGCTTTCAATCGGGAACATATTCCTCACGGCAGGCTGGATGATGCGCCACGAAATTATCAGGTATTTTTCAAAACAATAATAGGAAATGCAATTAACCAACCGATCAAAAGTAGTTTCCAATAAAGAGATGACCCTCTCGGAAAAGCTCTACCTCCCTGCCATTTTTAAGGGAATGAGCATTACCCTGAAGCATTTTTTTAAACGCAGCGTTACGGTCGATTACCCGGAGGTGAAGCGTAACATCGCTTCGGTGTATCGTGGCCAGCATGTGTTAAAACGCGATGAGAAGGGCGCTGAGCGTTGCACTGCCTGTGGCTTATGTGCGGTGGCCTGTCCTGCCGAAGCGATCACCATGACCGCTGCCGAAAGAAAAAAGGGAGAAGAAAATCTGTACCGGGAAGAAAAGTATGCTGCCGTTTATGAAATAAACATGCTGCGCTGCATTTTCTGCGGGCTCTGCGAGGAAGCCTGCCCGAAGGAGGCGATCTTCTTAACCGACCGCATTGTTCCGACCGAATTCGACAGGGATATTTTAGTGTATGGAAAAGAGATACTGGTGGAGCCTGTTGACAAAAGAGTGGATGTAACTGTGCGGGAGACAAGTGAAGTGAACGAATTTCATAAGCACAAGGGATACGCGCATAACAAATAAAATTTATACTTTCGCAGCGATATGATAAAATACGTTTTTTACCTGCTGGCTTTCATCTCTGTTTTCAGCGCCCTCATGGTGGTGATTTCAAAGAATCCCGTACACTGCGTATTGTACCTGATCATGTGCTTTTTTTCCATTGCAGGTCATTATATTTTACTGAACGCCCAGTTCCTGGCAGCCGTTCACGTAATCGTATACGCGGGCGCTATCATGGTGCTTTTCCTTTTTGTGATCATGCTTCTCAATTTAAATACTGCTTCCGAGCCTCATAAATCCACCTGGCTTAAATTCGCGGCAACCATTGCTGCCGGCCTCCTGATGATCGTACTCGTGGGTTCATTGAAAGGAATGGAAAGCATTCCCATGGCGGCTTCGGGCAATGAAGCGGGCCTGATCAGGAACCTCGGCAACACTTTGTTCAAGGATTTTTTACTGCCTTTCGAAGTGTCGTCCATCCTTTTCCTGGCCGCGATGGTGGGAGCCGTAATGCTGGGTAAAAAAGAAATCAAATAGTATGAACGCGATACAGACCATTCCTCTTAACTGGTACATTTTACTGAGCGCTGTGCTCTTCGTGATCGGTGTACTGGGTGTTCTTTACCGCAGGAACGCCATCATTATCTTTATGTCGGTGGAACTGATGCTGAATGCCGTTAACCTGCTGCTCACCGCCTTTTCGGCATACCGCAACGATCCTGCGGGCCAGGTATTTGTATTCTTCATTATGGCGGTGGCTGCAGCAGAAGTAGCGATCGGCCTGGCCATACTTATTATGATCTACCGGAACACCTCTTCAACAGACATTAACTTTTTAAATAAATTAAAGTGGTAATACTGCCATAGTGCGTTTATGATACAACTCGTCTCCCTGGTCCCTTTATTCCCGCTGCTTGGATTCCTCCTGTTGGGATTATTCGGAAAAAAACTCGGCAAATCCATGGCGGCTGTCATTGGCAGCGGGGTGATACTTGCCTCTTTTATACTCGCACTCGGCATATTCATTGAACTGTTGAACGGGGATGCCGCCCACAAAAGCGCCACTTATTCCCTGTTCGAATGGATAGACGCGGGAAAGTTCTCCGTGGCGGTTTCCTTCCTGGTGGACCCGCTTTCCTCTCTTTTCCTGCTGATCATTACCGGCATTGGTTTCCTGATCCACCTGTATTCGGCAGGTTATATGCACGATGATGAGGGGCACAACAAATTTTTCTCTTACCTCAACCTTTTTATCTTTTTCATGCTCCTGCTGGTGCTGGGCTCCAATTACGTAATGATGTTCGTGGGCTGGGAAGGTGTGGGGCTCTGCTCTTATTTACTGATCGGTTTCTGGTTCAAAAACACCAGCTATAACAATGCAGCTAAAAAAGCTTTTGTAATGAACCGCATTGGTGATCTTGGCTTCCTGCTGGGCATCATCCTCATCTTTATCACATTCGGAAGCGTGGATTACGGTCATGTATTCGACCAGGCCAAACATTTCGCTTCGGGTGAAACGGTGATGACCACGATCACCCTGTTATTGTTCATTGGCGCCATCGGTAAAAGCGCCCAGATCCCTTTGTACACCTGGCTGCCGGATGCGATGGCGGGACCAACACCGGTATCGGCACTGATACACGCGGCCACCATGGTTACCGCAGGTATTTACATGATCGCGCGTTCGAACATCCTGTTCACACTCGCTCCTTTTACTCTTGAAGTCGTAGCGATCATCGGTCTTGCCACAGCCCTGTTTGCCGCTACCATCGGTCTCGCACAGAACGATATTAAAAAAGTGCTGGCCTATTCCACGGTGAGCCAGCTCGGTTTTATGTTCCTCGCGCTGGGAGTGGGTGCATACAGCAGCGGGGTGTTCCACGTAATGACCCACGCCTTTTTCAAAGCATTGCTGTTCCTTGGAGCAGGCAGCGTGATTCACGCAGTGAGCGGTGAGCAGGACATCCGCAAAATGGGAGGACTGAAAAAATATTTACCCGTGACCTTTGCCACCTTCGCGATCGGCACCATGGCCATTTCCGGCTTCCCTTTGCTGTCGGGCTTCTTCTCGAAGGATGAAATTCTCGCCCACGTGTTTGAACACAACAAGATCATGTGGCTGCTCGGAATTTTTGCGTCCATGATGACGGCCTTTTATATGTTCCGTTTGTTCTTTCTTACCTTTTCAGGCACCTTCAGGGGAACCAAAGAACAGGAGCATCACCTGCATGAATCTCCCCGCTCGATGACCATTCCATTGATCGTGCTCGCGGTTCTTTCCGTGCTCGGTGGCTTCCTGGGGGTACCGGAGACCTTCCACGCAAAGCACCTGCTGGAAAGCTTCCTCTCCCCTGTTTTTGAAGATTCCGAGATCCGCATGCTGCCCGGTCATTTATCCCATGCTATGGAATGGTCGCTGATGGCCGTTGCCGTAATCACCTTCATCGTGGTGGTATTGGTGGCACGCGGAAAGTATGTGAAGAACGGGGAAATCCCACTTCCGGAAGGCAGCGATCTGAAACCGGCACACAAGCTCGTTTACAATAAATACTTCGTGGATGAATTATACAACAGCCTGTTCGTTAAACCGCTGAACTGGATGTCGCAAAAATTTCATTCCCTGCTGGAAACAGAATTCATCGATGGCATTGTGAACGGGGTGGGAAGCCTGGTGGTGTGGACAGGGCGCAACCTTCGCCTTGCGCAAACCGGGAATGTGGGGTTTTACATTTTCGCGATGGTATTGAGTATTGCATTCATTCTATTGGTAAACTATCTGAGATAAATTATGCTGACCGCCCTATTGATATTTTTACCGCTCCTGGCTTCGTTTGTTGTTTTCTTCCTGAAAGGGCAGAACGCGAAAAAAGCAGCCCTGGCATTCGCTGTGGTGGAGCTTGCCATCGCCCTGTACACCGGTTACACTTTCCACCGTGACGCCAGTACCCAGTTCATCATCGATTTTTGGTGGATTCCCTCTTTGGGCATCAGCTTTAAAGCGGGCATTGATGGGATCAGCATGTTACTCGTGTTGCTTACCACCGGCCTTGTTCCTTTTATCATCCTTTCCTCCTTCAATAAGAACTACGACAAGCCGAATGTATTCTACGGCCTGGTGCTGATGATGCAAATGGCCCTCGTTGGCGTTTTTGTCGCGATGGACGGTTTCCTCTTCTATATATTCTGGGAGCTCGCCCTGATACCTATCTATTTTATCTGCCTGATGTGGGGAGGGAAGAACCGTGCACCCGTAACCTTCAAATTCTTTGTGTATACCCTGCTGGGCAGTTTATTCATGCTGGTGGGCCTCATATACCTGTACCAGCATACTTCCAGCCATACCTTCGAGATACAAGCCCTTTACGAAGCAGGCCGCTCACTTCCCCTTGCCACACAGGGAATATTGTTCTGGGCGCTGTTCATCGCCTTTGCCATTAAAATGCCGGTGTTCCCATTTCATACCTGGCAACCCGACACGTATACGGAAGCGCCTGCCCAAGGCACCATGCTTCTTTCCGGCATCATGCTTAAAATGGGGATCTACGGTGCGATCCGCTGGCTGTTGCCTGTTGTTCCTGCCGGTGTGGCCGAATGGGGTACTTTCGCGGTCGTTCTTTCAGTGATCGGGATCGTATACGCATCGGTGATCGCCATTATGCAAAACGACATGAAGCGCCTCATCGCGTATTCATCCATTGCGCACGTAGGCCTGATCGCGGCAGGTGTTTTCGCGCTGAACATACAGGCGATGCAGGGCGCCATGATTCAAATGGTATGTCACGGGATCAATGTATTCGCCTTGTTCTACATTGTTGATCTTATTGAAACACGCACCGGCACCAGGGACCTCTCCCGGCTCGGTGGTGTGCGCTCCATTTCGCCCGTGTTCGCCACCGTATTTATGATCATTATGCTGGGCAGTGTCGCGCTCCCTTTCACGAATGGATTTGTGGGTGAATTTTTGCTGATCAACGGTCTCTATCAATACAGTGTTACAGCTTCCGTATTTGCAGGACTCACCATTATACTGGGCGCAGTGTACATGCTGCGTGTTTACCAGAAATCCATGTTGGGTGAGTTGAGCCCGGCCACCACTTTATTCCCGGAACTTACCCCGGATGAAAAATGGGTGTTGTACCCGATGGTGATTGCTGTGGTGGCGATCGGTGTTTTTCCGAAACCCCTTTTGCACATCGCGGAGCCGGCAGTGGAAGCTTTGCTTAAAACGATCACCTTAAGATAAAAAGAGAACAGCTATATGAAGTCACTTTTACTGTTATCGGGCCTGGGAGTATTGACGCTGCTGTCAGAGATCTTTAATTTCAAAAGAAAGATCTTCCCCGCGGTGATTCTTGGACTGCTGGCAACGGTTGTTGTATCGGGTCTTGACTGGAACAGCAACAGGCATTATTTCAACGATATGATGTTCGTTGACAATTACGCGGTGGCTTTTACCTGTCTTATTTCCTTTGTGGCTTTTTTGTGGTTCCTGCTCGCTCAGAATTATTTCAACGATGACAGCAACCTCACCGATCATTTCGCACTGGTGCTTTTCGCGCTGGTGGGAGCTGTAGTGATGGTCTCTTACGGCAATATGGCCATGCTGTTCATCGGCATCGAAACACTTTCCCTTTCCCTGTATGTGCTTGCGGGCAGCCGAAAGAACGATTTGCATTCCAACGAGGCCGCTTTCAAATACTTTTTGATGGGCGCCTTCGCTACCGGCTTCCTGTTGTTTGGCATCGCGCTCATCTATGGTGTCACCGGGTCTTTTAATTTACAGACCATTGCAAACTACATTGCGGTCAACCCGGGAAATGTTCCCGCCCTGTTCTATACCGGGGTGTTGTTGATGATGGTGGGCCTTGCATTCAAGGTCTCTGCGGCACCTTTCCATTTCTGGGCGCCCGATGTGTACCAGGGTTCTCCCATGGTGATCACCGCCTTTATGGCGACCATTGTAAAAACGGCCGCTTTTGCTGCGATGTTCCGTTTATTTTTTACCTGCTTCTCCACCCTTGAAAGTGTATGGGGAAATATCATTTTCGTGATGGCAGCCCTCACCCTGGCCGTTGGAAATATCACCGCCACATACCAGGAAAGCGTGAAGCGCATGCTTGCCTATTCCAGCATCGCGCACGCAGGCTATATGCTGCTGGCCATCGTTGCGATGAATAAATTCTCGGCAGGCTCCATTTTATTTTACACCGCGGCCTATTCGGTGGCTTCCATTACCGCGTTCACCGTACTGTTCAACGTAGTAGCGAAATCAAACAACGAGGCCATCGATGCCTTTAACGGCCTGTCAAAACGCAATCCATTTATGGCATTCGCTATGGCGGTGGCCATGCTGTCGCTGGCGGGCATCCCTCCCATGGCCGGTTTTTTCGCGAAATATTACTTGTTCAATGCAGCCCTGCAAAGCGGACATGTAACGCTGGTGATCATTGCTGTACTGGCCTCCCTTGTGGGCGTTTATTATTATTTCAAAGTGATCATCGCGATGTATTTCAAGCCTGCCACTGATGCGGGCAGCATTGAAATTCCCATGATGCACAAACTGCTCCTGGTAATCACCCTCGCCCTTACTTTCGCACTGGGTATCCTGCCTGAATTGGTAATACGCCTGTTTTAATTCTCATTTGCAGCCGGGTGAGAGAAACTCCGTGACTGATTCTCATTTCGTAATACCCATTCAATAATTGCCTATATTTACTTTATTAACAAACATTTGCATCATCTGCTCATGAAAAAACAACTGTATTGCCTCGTCCTGCTTTTATGCTTTTGCAATTCCCTGCGCGCGCAATGGGTGGATGTGGATTTTACCGCCAATTTATATTCCTGCCGCGACATCTTTTTCGTGGACGCGAACAAGGGCTTTACTGTGGGAGACGATGGAACCTATACAAGGATATACCGCACCGCTGACGGAGGCACTACATGGACAAAAGCTTTTGAAATAGTGGATGGCGCTGACGATTATTCTCTGAATTCTGTTTTTTTCGCGAATGCCACGCTGGGCTTTGCAGCAGGTTCAAAAGGATCTGCGATGTTCATGTGCAAAACAACCGATGGCGGGATAACCTGGAACATTGTTTTACAAAGCCTTCCCTTCACAGCTGCCGAGATCCTTTTTACAAGTCCTGTCACGGGTTATGTTTGCGGGAATTACAATTCTGGCCCCAGCGGTTTCGCGAAAACAGCCGATGGCGGGATTACCTGGACCGATATTTCTCAAAATGCTTCCGCTACCCTGGGAGGAAGAAGCATCCAGGGAATATTTTTCCTTACCGACAGCAGCGGTTTTGCCGTTACCGGCAGCGGGGGCTCGGGATCAGGAATATACAAAACAACGGATGGGGGGAACAGCTGGGTTAAAAAATACCAGCCGGGAGGGACCTTGGGCCTGGATGCGATACAATTTGTGGATACAGCCGTGGGAGTGGCCTGCGGCTCAAAAGGAGGGGTGTATAAAAGCACTGATGGCGGAGAGACGTGGAACGCTGTTCCCATACCGATCACCTATTCCGTTACGGACGTCTTTTTCTTTACTGCCCAAATGGGTTATGCTGCCAGCGGGGGCCTTGGTCCCCTGGGATATGATCCGGCCATCTATAAAACAAATGACGGGGGAGCGTACTGGAATATAGAGAATGATGGGAGCCCGGAGGTGCTCGGGAATTATTTCGCACTTTCATTCGCGGATGGAAAAGGCTATGCAAGCGGTTGGAAAGGTTATTCCAAACTGAACAATGCTCCTAAAAAGATCCATGAAATTAAATCCGGGGAACCGCTAATAAAGATATACCCCAACCCGGGGCATGGATCCTATGCTATAGAATTGGGAACCGAAGCAAAGATGTTCCGCCTCGAGGTGTATGACGCCCCCGGGAACCTCGTTTACAAGGCAGACTGTGCGAATACGGGAGCGGTTCAGCTCGACATCACAGCACTGGCGAACGGTATCTATTATGTGAGAACGGTGATTGATGAGAAAAGCAGTATCGTATCAAAAATCTCCAAACTATAAGCATCGTTTGTTATCGGGGTGATTCCCGCGCCATCATAAATTGTTTAGCTTTGTTTATATACACCCGTGTCCGCTAAAAAAAACATAGTCATAAAACCCGATTGGGAAACAGAGCTCGAGCGCATCGCCACGAAACATCATGTGATCGTGTGCTGGGTAGCCATTGGCCTGAACCCCGTTTGGTTCATCGGTGATTATTTTACCATCCCCGAATACTGGAAAACTTTTTTAGCCGTTCGCCTGGCAGTCACCACGCTTATCCTGCTGGGGGTGTTGCTTCGCAAAAAGCTCAACATCAGCACCGAGCTGCTCATCTTTATCCCGATGATGGGCATTTCCCTTCAAAACGCCTATATGTGGAGCGTAATGGATGTTCCCATGCTGCAAAAACACGCCTTTGCATATATCGCGCTGTTCATTGGCGGTGGGATGCTGGTATTGTGGAAGCCGTTCTGGTCCATAACAGTGGTAGTGATTTCCCTTGTAGCGAATATTCTCTTCTTAAAATTCCTGAGCCCGCTCACCACCCAGGAAATACTCATCAACGGGGGAATGCTGGTGGGCACCGTGGCGATCATTTCCTGCGTGCTGATTCACTCGCGCTACTCGCTCACCAAAAAAGAAATCATTTCGAGGCTGGCGCTTGCCGAATCCAATAAGCAGCTGGCTGTGAAGAACGATATCATCGAAGACAAGAACAAGGACATCACCGACAGCATCAATTATGCAAAGCGGATACAGGAAGCTATTCTTCCTCCCAAGGAGCTGAAACATAAATTATTCCCCGATTCTTTCCTGCTCTTTCAACCGCGCGACATTGTTTCCGGTGATTTTTACTGGTTCACGGAAAAGAACGGGAGAAAGCTTGTGGCGGCCGTAGATTGTACGGGACACGGGGTACCCGGAGCCTTCATGAGCATGATCGGGAACGGTTTTTTGAACCAGGTGGTGAATGAAATGGGCATTACAAATCCTGCAGAAATTTTGGTTCAATTACGCGCGCTTATCATTTCATCGCTGAAACAATCGGGCGCGGCCGGGGAAAACAAGGATGGGATGGATATTTCCCTGCTTTCTTTTGACGATTCAACGAACACGGTGGAATATGCCGGGGCGAATAATCCTTTGTGGATCATCCGGAAAGATGAAAGTAAAAAGGTGGGCCAGGAAGACCAGTTCACTATTTCTAATATGCTCACCAATACCATACCGCTGCCGGTGATCGAAGAAATAAAAGCAGATAAGCAACCTATTGGTATTTATTTAACGGAGTTAAAACCTTTCACGAACCATATTGTGAAGATACACCCTGGCGACCAGCTTTATATTTTTACAGATGGCTTTGTAGACCAGATGGGTGGACCCACCGGTAAAAAATTCAAGAGCAAGACCTTTAAAGAACTGCTGTTTTCTATTCGTCACCTGGCCATGATAGAGCAGGAGAAGATCATCCGTAAAACCTTACACGAGTGGAAGGGCCGATTTGACCAGACGGATGACATTTTGGTGATCGGGGTGAGGGTATAAAAACCCTACATCAATTTCGCGATCGTATCCTCGATTCTTTTTTTCTGTTCCTGGGGTGCGAGGGAAAGGGCCTTTCTGAAGCTCTGCACAGCTGCCTTTTTATCTCCTGCCGCAACCAGTCCGTCTCCCTGGCTATCATACACGTTCCATGAAGCCGGGAAGCGCTTCACGTTCCGTTTAAAAATATCGTTGGCCTCCTTTATTTTTCCTTTTGACAGGAGGGCATATCCATATGCATTCAATTCCGCTTCATTCGCCACTTCCATGATGTCCTTCCGGAGCGCTTCGGCTTCCTGGACTTTCCCCTGTTTTTCGAGAAGGGAAGCTTTTGTATTCACATTGGAAAAATTCTTTTGGATACGGATCGATCTCTCCACCCAGGCGGAAGCCATGTCCAGGTGTACATTATTCCTGATACAATAATCCGCTGCCTGGTTATACCCCTGCCAGAAAAAGCCGTTCAGGTCGGTCAGCTCCCGGGCCATATTCTTCACCACTGTTTCTACTACGTCCACTTCTATCTTAAAAGGGATGCACAGTTTTTCCCAATGGAGTTCTCCGATAACCGACTGCTCGCCCGGCTCCGCAAATACATAACTCAACCATTCCTGCATGGGCGCCTGGCGGGGAGTCACCTTCACACGTAAGGCATCATCCTTCTCTGTATAAAAGAAACTGCCCCAGGCTACTGCGTTGTTTGAAAATATCAGGGTCCATTCCTTTTCCGTTGGGATCATATGCAAACCGTACGTTCCTGCAGCAATCGGCTTTCCTTCCACCTTTACATCCGTAGTGAATGTAACGGTGGTGTTCTCATTTGCTCCTGCCCGCCATATCCTGTTATAAGGCACCAGGCCGCCCCATATGGCACGTCCTTTCACCAAAGGAGCATGGTAAACAATCGTGATGTCCGTGAGACCGATACGCTGCTTTACACTGGCGCCCTGGCTCTCGCGGGGCTCAGTAAGTTCGGTTTGTGCCATAACGGCACCGCTCATGGCGAATAAGGAAAAGAAGAGAAGCTTTTTCATCGTTGCTGGATTTTGGTAGGGTAAATGTACCAGCGATATCTCCCCCAAAAAAGGGGAGATGAAAAAACAATTCTTAAACCATTCTTAAATTCAGACGATCACGGGGTACACCTTAATTCTTCACCAGCTTCCTGATGGACACACCTGCAGCGGTTTTAACCGAAACAATGTACACTCCTCCCGGAACTTCACCCAGGTTAATTGTTAAGGGTTGATTCGCTAATTGGGTGGTGTAGATTATTTCACCCAGGGTATTGTACACCGTTAACGAAGATTGCCACGCTTCGCCCGCAATTACGGTAAAGAGGGTGTTGAATGGGTTCGGATAAACGCTTAGCTCATTTTCACCCTGATTTTCACGGATCGAGAAGGTTGTAAAATTCAGCACCGCAGAACAGCTTTTGCAACCGTTCGCATCGGTTACGCATACGGTATAATTACCATTCGCAGTACAGGTAAAAGTTTGACCGGTGGCCCCGTTCACTGCATTTCCGTTCCTGTACCATTGGTTGCCCGTGGCTGCGCTGCTGGTGAAGGTGCTCCCATTGACGCTGATCGTAGGAACAGGTGGTAATGGGTAAATCACAATGGTTTTACTGACACTGTCACTGCACCCGGTGGCAGGATCGGTATAGGTATAGGTAATGGGATGGGTTCCGGCCCCGGCAACCGCAGCATTTAACTGGTTGTTGCTTATTCCTGGCCCGCTGTATGTGCCTCCCGAAGGTATTCCACCGGTGAGTGCAAAAACAGGGACATCAACACACACTGCGCTTTGGTTTGCGAGCAAAACGGTAGGGAGAGCAACCACTTCGATAGTTGCGTTTGCGGTACTGCTGCACCCGGTATTCGGATCAGTATATGTATAATCAAGAGCGTGAATCCCCAACCCAACCGATGCCGCATCAAATTGATTGTTGGTTACCCCGGGTCCCATATAGCTCCCGCCAGCCGGTGAACCGCCTGTAAGGGTAAATATCCCTGCATTGATACATACTGTATCATTCGTAAAAGCTGTTAAGGTCACAGTTGGATTTTGATTGACAGTTACCGTTACCGACCCGCTTTGTGTGCACGAATTGGCATCCGTTACCATGCAGGTGTAAGTAGTGGTATTTGTAGGGCAAACGTTTGTGAATGCATTTGCCACGTTACCCGGCTGCCACAGGTACGTATAAGGAGGAGTGCCACCGGTCGCGTTCATATTTAAAGTGGTACAGCCACCGGCACAAAAAACCGGGTTAGTTGCCGAAGCGTTCGCTGAAATGTTAGTAACAGTCACAGTTAATACCTGTGCGACACCTGATCCACAGGCATTGTCGGCAGTTACGGTTATATTGCCACCAGCGACACCTCCTGTGGCATTTATGCTTGTGGTATTTGAAGTTCCTGTCCAGCCATTGGGTAAGGTCCATGTATAGGAGGTGGCGCCAGTGACCGCGGTGATGCTATAGGTGTTTGTTGTTCCCGGGCAAATTGCAATGGGACCACTGATGGCTCCGGGTTGCGGAGGTGCTGCAATACATGGATTATCGTATTTGGCAAAATATCCATCCACGTTAATACTGCCTGAAACAAGGTTGTTTGTATTCGGTCCCGGATCAAAATCTTCCGTGCCACCGAACTGCCCCACCACATACAAAGCAGAATTAAATACACCCAACTGCATACAGTTATTTTCAGTAGAAGATTGATTCGACCCGACAGAAAAGGCGTTCACAAAATTCCCGTTAACCGAAGAATAAACACAGATATAAAAATCCCTTGTTGGTCCGGGCGCTCCCAAGTTCGTTAAGGTAAAAACACCGGGGCCCGGATCCGCATCTATTGTACCAAGGCCAAAATCGCCCCCGAATATGAGATTCCCGTTGTTATCGTAACATAGGTCCTTCATGCCATTATTACCACCTGTATTGCTTGGGTTCAACATTTTTGCCCATATAAAATTCCCAGACGCATCGTACTTCCCATAAAATAAGCCGTCTGTATTGACCGGTGTTTGATTGAATACTCCTGGCCCGGGATCAAAATCAGTGGTTCCCCTGAAAAGGCCGGATACATATATATTCCCGGAAGGATCCGTTGCTATACCGGACACATATTCATAAGTTCCTGTTCCATTCAGTGCTTTTGCCATGAGGTAATTGCCATTCGAATCGTACTTCGCGAAAAACATCTCTGCATCCGGGTTTGTTGCGGTAAGGTTGGAAACCCCTGGCCCCGGATCAAAATCGGCTGCCTGGTTGGAAGGACCGCTCTGATTATAGGTTCCGGAAATATAAATATTTCCCGCAGCATCAAAATTGAGTTCATGGATAAGCTCATGATATGCTCCACCTATATTTTCGGCAAACAATAAGTTCCCGTTATTATCATACTTCGCCATGAAGATATCATAATATCCTCCTGGTGTGGGAGACACATTAAAAGTAGAAGGTCCCAGGTCAAAATCAGAGGTTGCTCCCAGGTTGCCGGCAATATAGAAATTGCCTGCTGCATCTACTTTGAAGCATACAATATCTGCTGCTCCATTCAGAATTCCTTTGGCCCATAAAAACACTCCGGCAGAGGAATATTTGCATATAAAAGTATTGTACCCGTTTGCCGCATTCATCATCGCTACACCGGGCCCCGGATCAAAATCAACATTGCCGCTAAAAATACCGGTGACAAAAACATTTCCGCTTTGATCAAACGCAACTCCCCTTCCGTTTGTCACCGTTGAGTTCACACCCCAGCGATAGGCCCACAAAAACGATCCTGTATTATCATATTTTGCCACATAGGCATCCTGGATCCCTGCCCCGCTCAGGTTATAGCTTCCTGCACCCGGATCAAAATCCACAGTTCCATCCATTAAACCGGTGACACATATATTCCCGGAAGGATCTACATCCAGGGCTTCTACCCTGGCATCGGCCCCGCTGAAAGTGGCTCTCAATTGTTTCGCAAATGAATATACCGGTTGTGCATGTAGCCTGCCAGCCACAGAAATAAAACCTATAAAAAGCGTGCTGAATATTTTTCTTTTCATGCTTATTGTTTGATTATTTTTCGAACAGTAGTTTCATTATTTGCGCTCACCCGCACAAAATAAATTCCTTTCGGCACTTCGCCCAGGTTAATCGTTAGCGACTGATCGGTTATTTGAGAGGAGTATATTTTTTCTCCAAGTGTATTGTATATCGCCACTGTTCCTGTTCTTCCTCCTGCCGTTATCGTGAGCTCCCCGCTGAAAGGATTCGGATAAACAGCTATATCGTGTGCGCTTTGGTTTTCTGATATGCTGAAGGTTGTAAAGTTCAGCACTGCTGAACAGCTCTTGCAGCCGTTCGCATCGGTTACGCATACGGTATAGTTCCCGTTTCCTGTACAGGTGAAGGTTTGGTTCGTTGCCCCGTTCACTGCATTGCCGTTCAAATACCACTGGTTGCCTGTGGCTGCGCTGCTGGTGAAAGTACTCCCGTTGGTGCTGATCGTGGGAACTGCCGGAAGCGGGTTCACCGTGATGGTTTTGCTCGTGGAATTGCTGCAGCCGGTGTTGGGATCGGTGTAGGAATAGGTGATCGTATGGGTGCCTGCCCCGGCAACTGCCGGGTTGAACATCGCATTGCTCACCCCGGGACCGCTGTAGGTTCCTCCTGTAGGCAAACCGTTGGTCAAAGAGATGGCAGGGTTATCGGCACACAGGGCATTCATCCCGGCCATCGTTACCGTGGGCAACGGGTTTACCAGGATTGTATTGCTGGCACTCTTACTGCACCCGGTGTTGGCATCCGTATAGCTATAAATAATTGTATGGGTACCGGCTCCTGCAACGGAGGGGTCAAATTGGTTATTAGTAACTCCTGTTCCGCTATAAGTTCCGCCTGCCGGTGCTCCACCAGTGAGCGTAAATGCGCCCGCATTGGCACACACCGCTGTTTGGTTGGCAAGGCTTACTGCCGGTAAGGGATTTACACTAAGTGCTGTTACAACAGTACTGTCACAGCCCTTGATACTCTGCAACAGATCGGTGAAACTGCCTGCCGTTTTCCGGTAAGCGCCCCCGAGCAGCAGGCTATCGCCCTGGCAAATAGCAGCAGTAGTATTCGTTGTATAAACAGGATTAACGGTTAGTGTCAACGTTTGAGCCTGAGAAGTCCCGCAGGCATTGATGGCCACTACGGTAATGCTTCCCCCATTTGTACCGGTTGTTGCATTGATGCTGTTAGTGACACTGCTTCCACTCCATCCTGCGGGTAACGTCCAGGTATAAGAGCTTGCCCCGGCAACAGCTGTGATACTGTAGGTGTTGGATGAATTTTCACAAACAGCCGCAGGTCCACTGATCGCTCCCGGCTGGAGAGGTGTTGAGTTTACGGTTATGGCTAAGGTTTGGGCTGTCGAAGAACCGCAGGCATTGTTAGCTGTCACCGTAACATTACCGCTTGTAGCGTTGGCGGTGGCGCTTATACTGTTGGTAACGCTTGTTCCGCTCCACCCGTTGGGCAGGGTCCATGAGTAACTGGTTGCTCCATTCACCGCAGCAATACTATAAGTATTGGTGCTGCCCGAACAAATAGTTATGGAACCATTTATAGCACCCGGCTGTGCCGGAGCTGCAACGCAGGCACCCCATTCCCAAAAATCCTGGTAATAAGCTCCATCCCAGCCGGAACCAATGTATCCTTTCGAACCGATTGCAAATCCAAATGCATAGGTCCTTGCCAAACCTCCGAAATTTGCTTTTTGTAACCAGGTATTTGTAGCCTGGTCCCACTCCCACAATGCCTGGGAAGCCACCCCTGCGCCTGCACCCCCCGTTCCAACATATCCTTTTGTACCGATTGAAAAACTGACACTGCCGACCCACACTCCTCCTCCGAAATTTGCCTTTTGAGTCCAGGTATTCGTTCCCTGGTCCCATTCATAAAAGTCCTGGTAGTTACTTCCATTATAACCGGTACCAATATATCCCTTCGTTCCAATCCCGAAAGAAGCCGTAAGATACCTGGCTAACCCGGGGAAAGGAGCTTTTTGAACCCAGCTGTTTGCCACGGGATCATACTCCCAGAAATCCTGTTTGGCAACACCATCATAACCGGTGCCGATGTACCCTTTTGATCCGATTGAAAACCCAGCGGCATACCTTCTTCCGCTTCCTGCAAAACTTGCTTTGGCTGTCCAGGTATTCAAGGCAGGATCATACTCCCAGAAATCCTGAGAGTAGCCGCTTGCATCACCTGTTCCCATATAACCTTTATTCCCTATGGCAAAAGCGGCAGCTCCATAACGGGCAGCTCCCCCGAAATTTGCTTTCTGGCTCCAGGTATTTGTCATTTGGTCCCATTCCCAAAAATCACGGTAGTTGGTTCCACCGGTTGCACCTGTTCCCATATAGCCTTTTGTGCCAATGGAAAAACTGGCGGGCCAAAAGCGTCCCGCGCCAAGAATGTTGGCTTTCTGCGTCCAGGTTCCCTGCGAATAAGAATCATATGAGCAAAGAAGCATCAATGAAACAAAAAATATTTTTTTCATAAGGATGTATTACAATTTCGAATAAAAATACTGCAAATACCTTGTGGATAATATACCGTTCACAAAGTTTTTAATCCGCTTACTCCTTTACAAGGCGCTTCAGGACAGTCCCCCCTGTACCTGTAAATTCCAGGAAATACATGCCCCGTGGCACTTCGCCCAGGTTGATCGTTAGCGGCTGATCGGTTACTTGAGAGGAGTATATTTTTTCTCCAAGTGTGTTGTATATCGCCACTGTTCCTGTTCTTCCTCCTGCCGTTATCGTGAGCTCCCCGCTGAAAGGATTCGGATAAACAGCTATATCGTGTGCGCTTTGGTTTTCTGATATGCTGAAGGTTGTAAAGTTCAGCACTGCTGAACAGCTCTTGCAGCCGTTCGCATCGGTTACGCATACGGTATAGTTCCCGTTTCCTGTACAGGTGAAGGTTTGGTTCGTTGCCCCGTTCACTGCATTGCCGTTCAAATACCACTGGTTGCCTGTGGCTGCGCTGCTGGTGAAAGTACTCCCGTTGGTGCTGATCGTGGGAACTGCCGGAAGCGGGTTCACCGTGATGGTTTTGCTCGTGGAATTGCTGCAGCCGGTGTTGGGATCGGTGTAGGAATAGGTGATCGTATGGGTGCCTGCCCCGGCAACTGCCGGGTTGAACATCGCATTGCTCACCCCGGGACCGCTGTAGGTTCCTCCTGTAGGCAAACCGTTGGTCAAAGAGATGGCAGGGTTATCGGCACACAGGGCATTCATCCCGGCCATCGTTACCGTGGGCAACGGGTTTATCGTCAGGGTGGTCATTACCGTACTGTCGCAGCCGTTAATGGTTTGCAGAAGATCGGTATAGGTGCCTGCTGTCTTTTGGTAAGTTCCTCCCAGCAGGATGCTGTCGCCCTGGCAAATGGAGGCTGTGGCACTGGTAGAATAGATGGGGTTCACAGTTACGGACAGTGTTTGAGCTTGCGAGGTACCGCAACTGTTAGTGACAGTTACCGTAAGCTGGCCATTGTTGGCCACTGCTGTAGCATTGATGTTGTTGGTGACACTTGTGCCGTTCCAGCCGTTGGGTAGGGTCCAGGTATAGCCGGTGGCTCCTGCCACGGCAGGGATGCTGTACTGGTACGTGGATCCATCACAAACCGAAGCGGGTCCACTGATGTTCTGAGGCTGAACAGGAGCATTGTTCACTGTTACCGCCAGGGTTTGGGCGGTGGAGGATCCGCAGGCATTGTTCGCCACTACAGTTATGGTTCCGCCACTTACCCCTGCGGTAGCATTGATGCTGGTGGTTACAGAGGAACCGCTCCAGCCGTTGGGCAGGCTCCAGGTATAAGAAGTGGCACCGGCTACCGCGGTCACGCTATAAGTATTGGTCGTATTTTCGCAGATCGTGGAAAGACCGCTGATCGCACCCGGTTGGGAAGGAGCAACAAGGCAAGAACCCCATTCCCATAAGTCATTTTTCTGTCCGTTTGCATCCGAGCCGGTACCGATGTATCCTTTGCTGCCGATCGAAAAACCTATCGCCCTTCCTCTTCCGGTGCCACCGAAATTGGCCATTTGTGTCCAGGTGTTATTGGCCTGGTTGAATTCCCAGAAATCCTGCAGGTTATTTCCACCAACACCAATATACCCGTTGTTCCCCACAGAAAAACCAACTGCTGCAAACCGGGGAGTGGGTCCAACATCGGCCTTTTGTACCCAGGAATTTGTCACCGGATCAAATTCCCAAAAATCCCTGTAACTGCTTTGATAATCACAACCTGTACCCATGTACCCTTTGCTTCCAATAGAAAATGCGACTGCCTCACGTCTTGCTCCTCCTCCAAAGCTTGCTTTCGTTGTCCAGGTATCTGCTATTGGATCGTATTCGTAAAAATTACTATAGTGGTTCGCCCCCACGCCTAATCCGATATATCCCTTATTACCGATCGACATTCCAACAGCTCCCCAGGGATTATAAGGCACGTAGGCCTTTTGCGTCCAGGTATTCGTTCCCTGGTTCCATTCCCAAAAATCGTTGTAATTGGTATTGGTCGGACAGCATTTGTTTCCTGTTCCGAAATACCCTTTCGTTCCTATGGAAAAAGCTGCCGCCATGCTCCTGGGAGTTCCTGGAAAATTTGCCTTTTGGGTCCAGGTATTACTTGCCTGGTCAAACTCCCAAAGGTCTGAATAATAGGTAGGCCCGGGGCTTACCCCGCATACCACATAGCCTTTGCTTCCAATTGAAAATGATGAGGATCCTTCCCTGCCCAGTCCGCCAATGCTGGCTTTTTGTGTCCATACTCCCTGGGCGTTGCTGTTTATAACTGTAAAAGCGAGGATGATGAGTGTGATGATTTTTTTCATAATAAATTATACTTATTGTTTGATGATTTTTTTAGTCACTGTTCCATTTTCACTTTGTGCCCGGAGGAAATAAATTCCTGTTGGAACTTCCTGCAGGTGTATAGTTAGTGGTTGATCTGTTAATTGGGCAGAATAAATTATTTCACCAAGTGAATTGTAAATCGTTGCCTGCGCTTTTCCCTTCGAGAGCTTCAGCGTGACTTCACCGCTGAACGGATTGGGATACACACTCAGTTCCCGCGCATCTTGGTTTTCAATCATTCCAAAAGTGGTAAAATTCAAAACCGAAGAACAGCTTTTGCATCCATTGGCATCGGTTACGCATACCGTATAGTTTCCATTGGCAGTGCAGGTAAAGGTTTGGCCGGTGGCACCATTGACCGCGTTGCCGTTCATATACCATTGGTTTCCACTTGCTGCACTGCTGGTGAACGTATTTCCATTAGCGCTGATAGTAGGAACAGGTGGCAAAGGATTTACCAAAATGGTATTTGTGGAGCTGTTGCTACAACCGGTATTGGCATCGGTATAGCTATAGGTAATGGTGTGAGTTCCTGCCGCAGCAACTGCAGGGTTAAACTGGTTGTTGCTCACACCGGTTCCGCTGTAGCTTCCTCCTGCAGGTGTTCCTCCTGACAAAGCAAAGGCGGGAACATCTATGCATACCGGGTTCTGGTTCGAGAGATTTACAAGCGGTAGCGGATTCACCGTAACGACAATCATAGCGGTATTTTTGCAACCATTGGCATCGGTACCCTGAACCAGGTAGGTGGTGAGTTGATTGGGATTGACAGTGATGGTTTGTCCCGTAAGATTTCCCGGCTGCCAGGTATAGCTGGCCGCCCCGTATGCGGTTAGAACAGCAAGGTCCCCGGCACAGATCGTTGTATCCCCGGTGGTGGTAATTACGGGCAGCGGGTTTATAGTAAGCGCAGTGGTGACCATACTGTCGCAACCGTTCACACTCTGCAACATATCCATATAGCTTCCGGCCGTTTTTTGATAACTGCCTCCAAGAAGCAGGCTGTCTCCCTGGCAGATAGCAGCAGTGGTATTTACGGTGAAAACAGGATGAACAGTTACCGCAATGGTTTGAGCCGGGGAACTTCCACAGGCATTGTTGGCCACCACGGTAATAGTACCGCTGGCAGCGCTTGCCGTTGCATTGATACTGGAAGTGGCACTGCTGCCTGTCCAACCACTGGGAAGCGTCCAGGTGTAAGACGTTGCACCGTTCACAGCAGCAACAGTATAGGTGTTCATCGAATTTTGACACAGTGTCAAGGGGCCGGTAATGGCTCCAGGCACAGCTGGGGCAGCGATACAAACAGAATAACACAGAACATACATATCGTGTCCTCCATTCGATGTTAATGTAAGAGTGGCTGGCGAAGGATCCACATCCATAGAGTTCTGATAATACCCGGTGGCAAATACTTTATTACCGGTTGGAGCAATATCGCTTAAATACTGGGAGCCATTGTTTCCTGTTTCGAATGCCGATAAGAAATTACCCAGTGTATCATAACGTGCTATCATTATATCAGCACCAGAAGTTCCGGTCCTGCGCAGTTTAAAAACTCCCGGGCCCGGGTCCACATCCAAAGAATCATAAAGATCTCCCGCAAGATATAACTTGGCGTTACTGTATTTGATTGTTTTAAACGCCTCGGAGGTCGTAGAAGGCAATAATTGAATAAAAGAAAGCGCGCCCGACATGGAATATTTGGCTATAAAAGGACTGTTTACCGCACCCCCTACCACATTGTTCACACCTCCCTGGGTGATGTCCACATCCACTGTTCCCCTGTATGAGCCACTTATATAAATGCTGTTATTCACTATTTCAATGGCATAACCTCCGGAGCCACTCTGGGTATTGGGTGAATTACATTTGTATGCAAAACCAAAAGCCCCCGTATTGGTAAATATCATATGAATAGCCAACGTAGTGCTGGATACATCTACGTTATAAGCAGCCGAATAGGAAGAGTTGGTCATCGGATAAAAAGCCCTCGCCCACACAAGGTTCCCCAGCGAATCATACTTTGCCACAAAAGCCGAAGAGTTATTTACCCCGTCAAAAGGCGGGGCGAGATTAACAACTCCCGGGCCGGGATCAAAATCGATAGTGTCATTTATATTTCCAACAATGTATACATTCTTTTGCGCGTCTGTCACAATGTCCGAGGAGGCTTCATAATCAGCTTTCCCTTTGCTGTTCGCCCAGTCAAGACTAAACTGATTTTGAGCGCTGGCAGCAGCATTTATTACGAAAAGGCCAATTGCAAGGGGGAGGGTTTTCGAATTCATTGTTTCATGTTTTAACGTAATGACAATGATATAATTAATTACAACGATCGTCAAACCTAAAATAATTCAAAAATAGGATTCCAACGATCATTTTAAGAATTTTACGGAACGTTCCCCTTTCCAATTTACTTCACTTTACCGGCTGCTTTTCTTTTAAAAAGCTCAACACGCTTATCGCCTGATTCATACACCGGATCAAAGTCCCGGAGAATGGCTGCATTCGTTGCAATGTTTACGCTGTCAGTGGTCTTCCGATCATAATACCAGCGGGTGATGTAATCCACCCGCACACCACTTTGTTTCTCAAAACGGGCGAGTTGAAGATCGGGATTTAAACTGTTGCCAAAAGTACCGATCACATCATAGGGTTCTTTGCCACTTTTCCATTTCAGGGGGAAATGCGGTGTGGATGCTTCATAGTTATCCAGGATCAACAGTAACTTATCGCTGCCCATGTAATTGCTGAAATTACTGTGCAGCCAATTGCCGGAATAATTCAGCGGTAAGACGACCGCGAATTCCTCTATTTGGGAGGAAACGGAGGCGTATGTTCCAGCCTGTTCCGACAATTCCCGGCTCTCTTTGAATTTGTATAATTGCTGGTAAAGAGCTGGAATCATGACCAGGCATATGCAGGTGATCGAAATAAATTTAGGCAGGTGGAAATAAGAAAGTGCGCAGAAAAAGAACAGGTAAAATAAAAAAAGAAGCCGCACGCTTATAAATCCTCCAGTGGCGATGCCATCGGGAAAAATAAAAAACAGCAACAGCCACACAACTGTAAAAGAAGCAAGAAGAAGCAGGTTAAAGCGGCTCTCCCCTGCTCGTTGCCAAACCGCGCGGTCAAAAAAAGCAGGCACAACCATAACCAGCAGGGCGGTGTTCACCAGCCATCCAAACCATTTTTCATTTGACTCGTTGAAGAGAATAAGCGGACGGGCCTCCAGCAACCAGTCTAACAACTGCTGCTTATCGAGCGATACGGGGTCGCTCACTCCCGATTTATTGAATATGAAAATAAGACTCAGAAAAATAAAAGGCAGTTGCACGGCCATTGCCCTTGCCAGGGCTTTTGTTCTGTCGGGGGATGTGAAGAAGACCCCGGCCCCGAGGGTGCAAAGAAAAATACCGAATACGATCAGGTGAGAAAAGTAAAGCAGGAATCCGAAAACAAACAAAAAGACCAGTTTTTTGCCCTCAAACACATACTTGTTGCGGACCAGGAATGAAAGAGCAAACAGCAAAAATGCAACCCCCAGGCAGAAGTTATAAAAGCCAAGCAGCAACATGAAATTATAGCCGAAAGGAATGCTCAGCCATGCCAGGTAAGCATTTTCAGGGTTAAACGTACGGATGAGGCTCCTGAGCGAAAGAGGCAGTAGGATCATACACAATGCCGCCATTGCTTTTTCAGCCAGGGGTCCGCTACAAATACCTTTTAAAAGGATCAGTAAGAAATGGCCGATCCAATTCGGCTCAATGTAACTATTGAATTCGAAAAGCCTGTTTACCACCCGGCTGTTGGATAAGTAATGGCCGATCAGGTTCGAATTGTAGAGGTGAGCAGGCCCATCATTGGTTGGAAAAAAAGACTGGAAAAGCAGGGGAGAAGCAAAGCCTAAGACAACCACATAAAACAAAAAAACTTCCGCCTTGCTTAACGATAATTTGCCCATAAACCTGTGGGGTTAAAGAACGAATATAAACAATAAACGGCAGGTATATTCCCTCCTCTTCTTCTCAGGGGGAATTTGACTCTCATTTTTATCCTTTGTCAAATCCCTATTGTACATTTGAGGCATGAATCTCTATGCCTTTTTATAAGCATGTTCCCCCGGTTACCCATACTCGACATTCTGCCTGAAGTAAAGAACACACTCAGGAGCTGCAATACACTCATCCTGCAAGCTCCTCCCGGAGCGGGCAAATCCACCCTTTTACCACTTGAAATTATGAACGAGCCATGGCTCGAAGGAAAAAAAATGATCATGCTCGAACCGCGCAGGCTGGCTGCCCGCTCAGTGGCCAGCCGCATGGCCTCCCTCCTGAATGAGCCTGTGGGTGAAACAGTTGGTTACCGCATCCGTTTTGAAAGCCGGGTAAGCGCAAAGACACGCATCGAGGTGGTAACAGAAGGAATACTGACGCGCCTTTTACAATCCGATCCCACTTTGGAAGGAGTGGGATTGATCCTGTTCGATGAGTTCCATGAAAGAAGCCTGCATGCCGATCTTGCCCTAGCCTTGTCTTTACAGGTACAACAGGTATTGCGAAACGATTTGAAAATACTGTTGATGTCGGCAACGATGGATGGCAATAAACTTTCCTCCGCACTTGGCAGTGCACCGGTACTCAGCTGTGAAGGGAAACAATTCCCGGTGACGCTTCGCTACCTGGAGCATGAGGATACACTTTCCCTGCCGGTGCAAATGGCAAAAGCGATCCGGAAAGCTTTTGTTGAGAATGAAGGAGACATCCTTGCTTTTTTTCCGGGAGCGGGAGAGATTAACCGTACACGGGCGCTGCTCGAGGAAGATCAGCTAGCTGTGGCCCTTCACACTTTGTATGGCGACCTGCCCCAGCAGCAGCAGCAGGAAGCATTACAGCCCGACACACACGGAAGGAGAAAGATCGTATTGTCCACCTCCATAGCGGAAACATCGCTCACCATTGAAGGAGTCACGGTGATCGTTGACAGTGGATTTTCACGTGTTCCGCGTTTTGATGCGCGCACAGGTCTTACCCGCCTTGAAACAATAAAGGTCACAAAAGACACTGCCGATCAGCGGGCAGGAAGAGCGGGAAGACTGGGCCCCGGGGTTTGTTACCGGCTGTGGAGCGAAGGAACCAACCTGCACCTGATCCCTCACCGCAAACCGGAAATCATGGAAGCGGATCTTTCATCCCTGCTGCTCGAAGTGGCGCAATGGGGACTCAAGGACATCAACGGGCTTAGCTGGATCACGGTTCCTCCTCCTGTTGCGGTAAACCAGGCAAGAGAACTCCTGCAACAGCTGGACGCCCTTAACCGGGATATGAGCATCACCCCGAGAGGAAAAGACATGCTTCGCTTGCCCACCCACCCGAGGATGGCACACATGCTGCTCGAAGCCAGGAAAGAAGATGAAGCCACAAAGACTCCCCGTTTTACCGCTCTTTCAACAGACATAGCCGCCTTGCTCGAAGAACGCGATCCTTTGCAAAAGGAAGCAGGCACCGACCTGGGACTCCGCCTCGATGCATTGAGGAAGTGGAGAAAAAAAGAAAGAGTGAATGCGGACCGCGCTGCCCTGGAAAGAATAGAAAGATCAGCGATGGCATGGAGAAAACTGATGAAAACCGAAGCAGATAATGCAACGGTGGTGGAAAGCGATACAGGAAAATTGCTTGCGGCAGCGTACCCGGAAAGGATCGCCAAACGCATCAACCGGAATGATAACCGTTACCGGCTTGCCAACGGCCGCATTGCGAAACTGGCGGAACACGATCCACTGGCCCGCGAAGAGTGGCTGTCAATCGCTCACATGGATGCAGGCAGTAACGAAGGCAAAATTTTTCTCGCAGCAGCGCTTGATCCTTCCGACCTTTTACACCTTGCAAAAGAAAGGGAAAGCGTAGGCTGGAATGATGAACGCGGAATGATCCAGGCGGTAAGGGAAACCTATATCGGGAACATTACCCTGGAGAGTAAAACCACCGATAAAATAAGTGAAGAAGAAAGGCTGCGGATACTTTGCTCCCTTATCCGCAAAGAAGGATTGAAGATCATCGGCTGGGCGGAACAGCACAGCGAATGGCAGGGAAGAGTGCTAAGCACTAAAGCCTGGAGGCCAGAAGAAGACTGGCCTGATGTAAGTGATGAACAATTGTTATCCGGCCTGGAGGAATGGCTCGCGCCCTACCTGGCCGGCATCCATAAACGAAGTGAATTGCAACGCCTCGACCTGGATGCCATCCTTTCAGGTGTGTTACCCTGGGAAAAGAACAAACGCCTTGATGAACTTGCCCCAGCAACTTTAAAAGTGCCGAGTGGATCAATGATAAAGCTGTTGTATTCTTCTGATGGCCGGCCACCTGAAATGGCGGTAAGGCTCCAGGAAGTATTTGGGTGGCACGAAACACCCACAGTGAATGAAGGGAGAACAAAAGTGCTGCTGCATCTTTTATCTCCGGGCTATAAGCCTGTTCAGCTCACACAGGACCTGCACAGCTTCTGGTCGAAAACCTATGCCGAAGTCCGCAAAGAACTGCGTATCCGTTACCAAAAGCACCATTGGCCGGAAGACCCCTGGACAGCGGAAGCGGTAAGGGGTGCAAAAAAAAGAAACAAATAAGCACTGTTATTCCTTCTATTAACGAATGAATAAATGCCGTGTTTAGTTATTATACAGCTTCCTTCTTCCTGTCCCCTTTTTTACTTTTATCACCCTTATAGCCTTTTTCCTTATTCTTCCTGCTGTCGATATCGTCTTTGTTCTCGGGCCTTGGCTTTTTTGACGTTCCCTGCTTGCTTTGCTTGCTGTTGTTTGCTCTTGATGTTTTCATGTGCTTGTTTTTAAAAGGCTGTGAGATAAAATTAACCTGCGAAGCCTTGTTTTTTCTGCGCTTTCGTTAAAACCTAAAAAAGGATCGCCTGGTATGCCTCACCGGGCGATTATTTCTTTAAAACTGTTAAAATCTGTGTTAAAACAACATGGATAAAAAACATTCGTGAACTTTTATACAGATGAATCGTTTTAAGGTGAAAGGCCATAAAAAATAGCCGGGAACCAAAAAAGAATAGCCGAAAGGAGATCATTAAAACACATGCTATGAAAAACACCATCAGAACCCTCAGCCTGGGATTTCTATTATTCGCATTGTGCGGAAAAAAGAGTTATTCCCAACCCATTTCCAATCATATATTTGGAGTGAATGCATGGATGTCGGATACCATTGGAGATCCCAACAACTGCCAGGACCCACCTTGTATCCGCTATGGAAAAATCCATAAAAACTGGGGGAAGGTAAAAGACAGTTATGCCAAAATTGTACGTTACGGGGGCATTGCACCCGACAAAAACATCCCCACAAAATATCAATACCTCAGGATGGTGGATTCCATCCAGGCAAAGGGAATGGAACCTCTTATACAGGTTCCCTTCTGTGATTATCGCTACACCGCACAACAGGCAGCCGATATTGTTCATTATATCAATATCGTGAAAGGAAGAAATGTGAAATACTGGATCATCGCCAATGAGCCCAACCTGGGATATGGGTATACAACGGCATCCCAAATAGCCGCCTATTTTAAACCATTCGCCTCGGCCATGAAAGCCGTGGATCCTACCATTCTTATTGTTGGCCCGGAAACAGCCAGCTTTAAACAAGGAATGACCGATGATCTTACCACCCCCGGTGGCCCGGATGATATAACCGGGAAGGATGCGGCAGGACGCTATTACCTCGATGTCTTTACCTTTCATACCTATCCGCTGGGAAATGGTACCCAGACTAGAGCCACCGGTCTTACCAAACTGACCGCGCCCGGTTCTTACCAGGACGATATCGATTACCTGAATAACCGTCTCGCAGCCTGCGATACCTATCACCACCGTACTGGCGCAGCAAGCTTAAAAACAGCCATTACCGAAGCCAACGTGGATTACAAGAACAGTCCTTCCGATGATCTATACGGCATCGGTGCAAACAGCTTTTTCGGTGGTCAGTTCGTTGCTGAAATGTATGGAATCGGCATGAAAAAGAAAGTGGATTTCATTAACCTGTGGAGCGTGATCGAAGGAGGGCAGCAGATCGCTGATAATTGCGGGTATATAGATCCCAATACAGGCAATAAAAAACCATTGTATTACCATTTCCAGCTGATGGCGGAAAACTTCAAAGGAAATTCTGTGAACTGCACGGATAACCAGGCAAACGTGAAAGCCTTTGCCTGCCAGGACGCTCAAAAAATAACGGTGATGATCATGAACCAGGAGCTAACCGGGAGCTACGCTTATACCCTGCGCCTCAACAACGGGGCAGTCGTGGGAGCAGGAGCTTTAAAGCTGAACGCGAACGCGAATGTGGCAAAAGAATACAGCAGTACACTTTCCAACCAGTCAACAGTATTGCTCACTTTTGATGCAAACGGCACCCTGGTGAAAAAATGCGAGTACTCGCTGGCAGTGCATGCAATAGCCAACATGGCTCCCACCTGCACAACCTATTCCCAGGCACATACGATCGACCTGGCCATTACCTCTCCCGCTGTTTTACCGGGAAGTGCTGTTGCAGGAAGCACCGTTTCGGTTAACGCCACCATTGCAAATTCCGGGGACACCGCGGCTGCCAGCAGCAACGTAGGCTATTATCTTTCGGCCGACAGCAACCTGGACGCTTCCGATACCTATCTTTCCAGTTCAACGGGAGCAACCTTAAACGCAGGAGGCAACGCACAAAAAAGCAAAACACTTACTGTTCCTGCGAACACGGTTCCCGGAACGTATTACATTCTATATGTTGCCGATTACAGCCACCTGGTTGCGGAAAGTGATGAGAACAACAATGTAAACAACCGGCCGTTGACAGTGACCGCTCCCCCGGTTCCTCACACAGTTGACCTGCTGATCACAGCGCCTTCGGTTTCACCGGGCAGTGTAGCAGTGGGAAACACGGTTTCTGTTAACGCAACTGTTTTCAATGCAGGCGATACCGCTGCTTCCAGCAGTAAGATCGGGTACTATCTTTCGGCCGATACAAGCTTCAGCGCTTCGGATGTTTACCTTTCCAATTCAGCCGGCTCAACATTGAATGCAGCGACAGGGGCATTGAAAAATGCAACACTTACCATTCCCGCAAACACCCTCCCGGGCAGCTATTATATCCTGTATTTCGCAGATTACCAATCACTGGTGACCGAGAGCAATGAGAACAACAATGTGGCTCATACTGCCCTGGCTGTAACTGCAGTTCCCCCGGCTGCCGCGGCCGACCTGCTGATCACCGCCCCTTCACTTTCTCCTTCCACTGTTTTGGCGGGCAACGCAGTGAGCTTCTCCTGCACCATTTTTAACGCGGGCAATGCTTCCTCTTCTTCAAGCAATGTGGGATATTATTTATCGGCAGACACTGTTTTTGACGGAGCCGACCTGGCCCTGTCCAATTCTTTGGGTGGAAACCTGAATGCGGGAACAGGCTCCCAGCGGAGCGCCAATGCGATCGTTCCTGCAGGAACCAATGCAGGGAACTATTACATTCTTTTTATGGCCGATCATTCTTTGCAGGTGAATGAAAGCAATGAGAATAACAACCTGAATCATGCCCTGCTTTCGGTAACCGTTATTGCCCCGCCCTCTACAGTTGACCTGCAGATAACCGCGGCAACCGTTTCTCCCGTAAACGGGATGGCAGGAAGCACGGTGACTTTAAATTCAACTGTTTTCAATGCAGGGAACAGTGTGGCATCCGCAAGTTCGGTGGGGTATTACCTGTCGGCCGACAGTCTTTTCGATGGCGCAGACGTACTGCTTTCAACGAACACCGGTGCAGCCCTGAATGCGGGAGCAAGCGCGCAAAGAAACGGAACTGCCACCATCCCGGCCGGGACATTGCCGGGGAATTATTATGTATTGTATGTAGCCGACCCCTCCGCGCTTGTGAACGAAAACGATGAAGCAAACAACCTGCGCCACAGCCTCTTTTCCGTGCCAGCTGCCCCATCGGGCATCAGCGAACAGACAGGCAATTTCAACCTGTCGGTTTACCCCAATCCGTCCAGGAGAAAGTTTACTGTCGAGCTTGGCAAATCAGGATCAGGAGAAGACAACTACTATGTGGAAGTGGTGAATTTGCTTGGAGAGATCGTATACCACAAAGATTTGCTTTTCAAAGGAGGAAGGGAGGAACTGGAGCTGCCCGAAGAAGTGGCCACGGGAACCTATATATTAAGGGTGAAAATGGAAAGTGGCTTTGTTTCCAAAAAAATAATGATCAACGACTAAAGCTTTTTAACAAAGGTCCCTGCATACAGCAGGGACCTTTTCGGCTTTTATCTATTATCTCTACCCGGTTACCGAATTCATTTCTTCACCGGGAAGAATAAGGAATATTTTTAAGCACCAAAAACAGGTGCTATGATACAATACTATTCCAAAAACACGAGCGTTTTTTTCCAAAAAATCGCAACCGCATTTCTTCTTCTTTTTTTCCTTTTTCAAAACCGGGCGCTCTTTGCCCAGAGCTATCCTTCCGGCTTTAGCCAGGTGAAGGTGGTAAGCCTGCAGGCCGCCACAGCTATGTGCTTCGCGCCTGACGGAAGACTTTTTGTCTGCACCAAAGACGGTACGGTAAGGATCGTCAAGAACGGGGCGCTGCTGAACAGCCCCTTCCTCACCTTAACGGTGGATCAGAATGGTGAAAGAGGAATCAGCGGGATCACCTTTGATCCGAATTTCAACAGCAATCATTATGTATATATATATTATACGGCAACGAGTCCCACCATACACAACCGGCTGAGCCGCTTTACCGCCAACGGTGACGCGGTAGTGGCCGGCAGCGAGTTCACATTGCTGGACGCTGAAACGGTGATCAACGTATTTCACAACGGGGGTGGTTTGGGTTTTGGACCGGATGGCAAACTTTACCTGTCGATGGGCGAAGACAACAAACCCAACAATGCACAAAACCTCGGAACCTACAAAGGGAAATTATTGCGTTTGAATGCTGACGGCAGTGCTCCTTCGGATAATCCCTACCACGATTCGCCCTCCCAGATCACAAAAAGAATATGGGGACTCGGCCTGCGCAACCCCTATACGCTTGCTTTCCAGCCCGGAACCGGGAAATTGTTCGTGAACAATGTGGGTGCCGATTCTTTTGAAGAGATCAATGACGGCACTCAGCCCGGCAAAAATTTCGGCTGGCCGGATGAGGAAGGAAATGGCCCCAACCCGGCTTACACCGATCCTGTTTTTGCTTACCCGCACGAAGCAGCCGGGCAGCATGGCTGTGCCGTCACAGGGGGAGCTTTCTTCAATCCCGTTTCCACAAATTACCCCAATCAATACACAGGGAAATATTTTTACATGGATTACTGCAACGGCTGGATGCATTACCTGACACTGGGGAATCCGGCAACCACCACCTCCTTTTCCAGCGGTATGGGAACAAAAAACCTGGCCCTCCGCGTAGGTCCGGACGGAAACCTGTATTTCCTCAGCCGTGATGATGCAAGGGCGGGCGTCTATAAAATTATTTACAGCAATAACAACGCACCGGTGATCAGCAGCCAGCCGGCCAGCATAACCGTCCCCGAAGGACAGCCTGCCACTTTCAGTGTTTCGGCTACCGGGGCATTGCCATTGTCTTACCAGTGGAAAAAAAACGGGGTCAACATTGCGGGCGCAACTTCCTCCTCTTATACCATCGCACACACCCAGCAGTCGGATGCGGGACAGTACAGGGTTACTGTTAGCAATAATTACGGAAGCGCTACCAGTAACAATGCCACCCTTACCGTAAGCGCTTTCAATGCGTCACCTGCAGCAAGCATTCTTATTCCTTCAACGGGAACCTATTACCATGCAGGCGATGTCATCCAGTTCTCGGGCAACGGTACCGATCCGGAAGAAGGAACTCTCCCCGCACAAGCGTTCGAATGGGTCGTGGAATTTCACCACAACAACAATCACTTTCATCCCGGACCGGCTATCCAGCCCGGAATTAAAAGCGGTTCATTTACGATTCCCAATACGGGAGAAAGCTCACCCATTGTTTTCTACCGCCTGAAACTGGTGGTCAGAGATTCACAGGGGCTTACGGATACCGCAACGGTTGACATACAGCCTGTAACTTCAAATATCACATTGAATACGCAACCTGCAGGGCTCCGGATCACCTATGACAGCCAGCCGCAAACCGCTCCTTTCAGCATACTGGCGGTGGAAGGAATGAACATTCCCATTGGCGTGGTTTCTCCACAAAACGTGGGTGGACAAGGCTATGCCTTTGATCACTGGCAGCACGGTGGCCCTGCTTCACAAACCATTGTTATCGGTGCGGGCGACAGTTCTTACACCGCTTATTATAAGGACACCGTAATGACCTGTATGGCTTCAGGAACCATTTTCAGGGAATACTGGGCGAATGTACAGGGCGATCATGTGAGCCAGATCCCGGTAAATAGTCCACCCACAAGTACCAGTTACCTTACACTTTTTGAAGGACCAAAAGATATAGGAGACAATTACGGAGCCAGGATAAAAGGTTTCGTCTGCCCTCCCCAAAGCGGTAATTATTCCTTCTGGATCGCTTCCAACAATGATGCGGAATTGTGGTTAAGCACGGATGCAAATCCCCAGCATAAAGTTAAAATTGCTTCCGTGACCGGCTGGACCAACCCCCGTGAATGGACCAAATACCCTTCGCAACATTCCATGCTCATTAACCTGGTAGCCGGCTCTTCTTATTATATAGAAGCATTGCACAAAGACGGACTGCAGGGAGATCATGTGTCGGTTGGATGGGAATTGCCTTCCGGCAGTATGGAAAGACCCATCCCCGGTTCCCGCTTATCCCCCGACACCACTCATGTGGCACCCGCTCCCAATGCCCAGCTGATCGCTGCAAATGCCAGCTGGAAATACCTCGATAACGGGTCGAACCAGGGAACCGGGTGGCGCGCCAAAGCCTTTAATGACGGTACATGGAAAACGGGTAATGCCGAACTCGGGTATGGTGACGGAGGTGAAGCGACCGTGGTAAGCTATGGCGGAAACGCTTCCAACAAATACATCACTACTTATTTCAGGAAATCATTCAACGTAGCGGATGCCAATGCATTTACGGGCTTAGAGCTGAGTCTTGTAAGAGATGACGGTGCAGTGGTATACCTTAACGGAACTGAAGTTTACCGGAACAATATGCCGGGCGGCAGCATCTATTACAACAGCCTTGCTCCCAATTATATTGACGGAGCTAACGAATCGGCCTGGCTGGTGGCCAATATCAGCAAAAGTTCGCTGGTGACCGGAACCAATGTCATAGCCGTGGAGATCCACCAGAACTCGCATACCAGTTCAGACATCAGTTTCAACCTGAAGCTGAAAGGGCTGAGCGGGGCAGGTAAAAAAGACAATGACGAACCCCTCATTGCCGATACATCCTCGGTGGCAAATGCAAATGCCGGACTGCCTGCAGATAATGCAATGGGCGCTTTAATGGTGTACCCTAATCCGAATTCGGGTCAGTTCAACCTTGAATTTTGCATGGACGATGTAAATGAAAAAACCATGTCGATCGAGATCATGAGCCCGGCCGGCCAGGTAGTGTACAAAAAAGAACCGGTGAAAATAAACGGCTGTGTACGCGAAGTGATCTCCCTGGACAAAAGCCTGGCAGCAGGTATTTATATTATGAATGTGAATACAGACGGAATGACGGAGAGCAGGCGAATATTGTTGACGGATTAAAAAACGGTGTTACCCGGGGAAAATTATACCCCGGGTACCATATCCTTCTCTTCTCCCCATACTTTCTTCCTGTTATAGAAATAAAAAGCATAGGTGATAAAGGTGGCTATACAAATGCAGAGACCTCCAGTTTCCCTTGCCAGTTCCTGGTTTTCCGTTTTCATAGCGAGGCCTGCGCCTTCCGTGAAAAACCCTTCATAATGTCCGATGGCAACATACGAGTTGATGGCATAAGCGCTATACAGAACGCTGAGCAGCACCAATCCTTCCAGGGAGTATTTTTTTCTCGAAGCCCGGAAGGAGATAAAGGCAGGAACCAGGTATAAGGTGACCCACCACACAGGGTCGGGATCATTCAATTGCCAGTATGCGAACAGGAGAAAGACCAGCGAAAAAAAGAGGGAAAAGTACTTCATGGTATGAAAATTTTAATTGAACAGATGTTTCCAGAGAACGGAATATACAGTGGGTGCTTCCAGCAACGATTGACCCAGCGGATCGCGTGTGACCAGGAGGGGATAGTATTCTTCTGAAACATCCACGGCTCCGTGCGAGCCTTTCACAAGACCGGCATCCAGGGAGATCACATCCATCCGGTAACGGAAACCCATTTTTTTCCGGAGCAGTTTATATGCTGCTTTCATTTTGGTAAAGCGTCCGCGGTCAAAGAACATTTCCAGGGGATCATAGCCGGGTTTTCTGTGTATATCCACCGTGCGGGCAAAATCAGGAGCGTGGATCTCCTGCTGCCAGTAATAATACGTGAACCAGCAACGGGTGTCAGCAATGGCCACCAGGTCACCGGAGCGCTCATGATCAATCCGGTGCGAGCGCTTTCCTTCCAGGTCAAGTACCTGCTTTATTCCTTCCGTGCGTTTTAACAAATTCAACACTTCCTCCTTCACCGATGGATCATTGATATATATGTGAGCCACCTGGTGATCTGCGACCGCGAAGGCCCTGGATGCACCGGGGTCGAGAATTTCATAATCCCTTTCCCTGCGTGTACGCAGTAAGCCGGCTTTACGCAAAATGCGGTTTATATGGATGGGCTCATCCACATTGCCGATCCCATATTCGGATAATAAAATAATTTTCACCCCGCGTTTCTCATAAAAAGTAACCAGGTCGCGGCACAGCTCATCCACCTCCCACAGGTCCCCGGCAATTTTAGCCGTATCAGCGCCAAACTTCTGGAGGCAATAATCCAGGTGAGGAATATACACCAGGGTCAATGTCGGGCTGTGGTTTTCTTCCACCATTTTTGTGCTGTCCGCTATCCAGCGGCTCGAGCGAATACTTGTTTTTGGGCCCCAGAAGTCAAACAGGGGAAAGGTCCCCAGCCGGCTTTGCAATTCATCCCGCAATTCGGGAGGATGCGAATAACAGTCCGGCATTTTAACCCCGTCAGCATGGTATTGCGGCCTTGGAGTCACCGAATAATCGGCACCGGAATACATGTTGTACCACCAGAACATTTTGGAGCAGGTAAAAGAAGCGTCCTGCTTTTTTGCTGCATCCCAGATCTTATCACCCTTCACCAGCTTGTTCGATTGCTTCCAGAATTTCACTTCGCATTCCTCGCGATCATACCACCCGTTTCCTACAATTCCATGCTCATCGGGATATTTACCGGTCAGGTAGCAACTTTGCATGGTGGTGGTGACCGCTGGCAGAACGGGCCTGATCAATGCCATGTTGTTTTCCGCTATATACTTTTGCAGGAAAGGAGTGTGCGCCCCAATCACGCTTTTACTGAGGCCAACTATATTTATAACAACGGTCCTGTTCATGTTAGAGATCCTTTCATATTCATTAACACCCATTCCAGCTCGCGTGAAATGGAATCATTCAACGGTATCTGTAAACCCTCCGGGAGAATATTCCAGGTATAGGTTTCCACTTCCCAGTGTGAACTGAGCCCAGGTTCAGAGATCGTTTCCAGGATATCATCGCGCGTGGAGGAAAGCAGGTCATAACTTTCTGAAAAAACGGGCACATGAAAATGCACCCGGCATTCCACAAAATTTTCCTTCTGTAAACTGTGCATGGCTTCGGGCAGGTCACTGAATGCATGTAACCTATTACCGGAATCCCGGGCCACCACCTGGTGCAGGTAAACCGGCTCGTTGAAACGGGCAAGCGTCACCAGCTTTTCAGTGCGCTGGGAAGTGAGGTCGATTTTAAGCGCTGAACTTACCTGCACTTTTCCGACTGAAATTCCATGCCCGTTTAATTCCGATCGCACTTCCCCTGCCTGTTCATAAGCAAGTGCGCTGTGGCATACATCGTAGCAAAGGCGCACGTGTTTTCTGAGCTGTTCTTCCACCCTGCTGCCAACCTTTCCCTGCTTTGCAAAGAAAATCATTCCCATAGGAAGATAATATTCATTGTACCATTCAATAAACTCCCTTGTGTTTTCCAGCAATCCTCCGGGTTCAGGCTCCGGGTTCAGGTGAAGCATTTTTCCTGAACGTTCGTATATCGCTGCCAGGTGACTTACCACTTCGAGTATATTCCCGGTTGCTTTTTCAAATGTTTTTTTCCTGCTCGCTTCACCTGTGAACCAATGCCTGTATGACAGCGGGGAGGTGGAAATGCTTCCTTCCATATCCTGTGGGAGTAATTGTTCCAGGATGGTGAACATCGAAATTGTATATTGTTTTCTTGCTTTCGTTGTCCAATCGGGCCGGTGTACGTCCTCCTTCACCGGGCTAACGGAAAAATTTCCGAAGGGAAAGCCATTCATGGTAAATACATAACAACCCGCATTGTGCAACCAGTCCCTGAATTGAAGCAGGTTTTTCTCTTCCGACAGTTCCCTGCAGGCTTTCCCCGACAAGCGCAGTCCTATACCAAATGGCGCATCCGGGCAAACAACGGATTTAACCTGTGGAACAGAATTCCGGATACAGGCGAAATGCTCCTCCCAGGTTTCACCCGGGTGGATATTGGTGCAATAGCTCAAATGCCCGTGAGAAGTTTGCATGACTTATTTAAAACTGTGGATCAAACAAGTGCTGTGTATCGTGTTGATGGATTCTTTGATGAGCGCAGCGTCCATCTCATTCACTTCTTTTCCTTTCCCGATCCCTTCCAGCAACATGATGGTCAAACGCCCACCGAGGTGCTCCCTGAATTCATCCAGGCCTTCCACGATGGCCCTTTTTTCGCGTTCCATCAGTGCCGGGTGAAAGAGATCGAAATCAAGGTTGAGCAACAGGGCAAGTATTCGGTCGAGATCTGCAGTGGAAAGCAAGCCGATCTTTTGTGAATAAATGCTGTCGATGGCGATCCCAACAGCCACCGCTTCACCATGACGGATCGTAAAACCACTTAGCTGCTCCAGTTTGTGGGCTATCCAGTGACCGAAATCAAGGGGCCGGGAAGATCCCCGTTCAAATGGGTCGCTCCCCGAAATATGCTGCAGGTGAAGCTCCGCGCATCGGTATACAAGGTATTGCATTGCAGCTTTATCTTTCCGGCCCAGCAAAGCAGCATGTTCTTCGAGCCAGGAAAAAAAATCCGGATCTTTTATAAGGGCCACCTTCACAGCCTCGGCCATGCCCGATCTCCAGTCGCGGTCATCCAGGGTTTCCAAAAAACGGTAATCATTGAACACCGCCACCGGGGGCGAAAAGGTTCCGATGAAATTCTTTTTTCCCCTGAAGTTGATCCCGTTCTTCACTCCTACACCGGAATCATTTTGTGACAATACCGTGGTGGGAATGCGTATCTGTCTTACTCCCCGGTGCGATACAGCCGCAGCGTAACCGGCCAGGTCAAGCAGGGCTCCGCCACCGATCGTGGCGACAAAAGAATGGCGGTCGATCCCACAGTTATGTATGGCATCGATGACCTTCCCTGCATATTTCTCTTCGTTCTTGGAGTTCTCCCCGCCAGGCAGCACCAGCAATTTTTCAACCGCCTGAATATAGCCGGTACCTGAAAAATAGGCAGGAATCTCGTGCCGCAGATAGGGGTGGCAATGCAGCACCTGCTCATCAATAACGAAGAGGATCTTTTTTCTGCCTGTTCCCTGTTCGAAACCGTGCATGAAATTATGGAGCGCCATATTTTTCTTATTGAAAAGCGACTCGGTGAAAAACACATTGTAATTATATTCTACACGGAAAGACTGGGAAAGAGGTTTCATAGGATCAGGTAACTGCAAAAAATTTAGATAGGAAAAGAGAAAGGGGCATCAGTGCGAGAGTAACCAGGCCCATGACCGGGTAGCCAAAGGCCATGCACCAGGCGCCATCCATCAGTATAAGCGCAATCACCCCGGCCTTTACCGCCTTCCCGATGTTGGGAGCTTCGGGCTCACGAATGGCGGTCCAGAGGGGCCTGAAGATGAACAGGCTGAAGATCACGAGCAGCAAAAGAGCAGGAAGAAACTGCCGGTCGGAATAATAAGCGATGTATAACTGCGTCATTATTACCAGTCCATATAGACCTGCCGCCAGGTAAAGACTTCTCCTTTTTCCGCCATAGACTTCTCCGCGGCTGATAAGTGTGACCGCAGCGATGTAAACAACCGAAAGGATGGCCAGGTAGCCCATGCCGGGAAGCATGTGCGGGTTCGCGCTGATGCCCAACAGCAAATTTCCCCCGCGGCAAAGACCCATATTCACGGGCCCCCAAAATGAATGGTGTTTTGCATAGGCATCATAAAATACAGCCAGCGCAGCAATGCAAAGAGCAATGATGCCGCTGGTGAGATCATTGTAAAAAGCGGCAGCACAACCGAAAAGAAGAAGAGAAAAACCCAGCATCCCGGCATGCCTTACATTCACTTTTCCCGAAGGAATCGGTCTTTCGGGTCTTTCCACCGCGTCAAGTTTCGCGTCAAACACATCGTTAAGCACAACACCCCCCCCGTACAAACCGATCGTGGCGGCTATGAGCGCCCAGTTATGTACATCCACTGTTTGGAAAGCCTGGAAGGCGATGGCATATCCCGCCAGCACATCCGCAATCGCGGTGACGATATTGGCAGGTCGCATCAGCTGTATGTAGGGTTTAATATTCATTTACCGGATGATCACGCTGTCTCTTGTATTTTTAGGCTGCTGGCCTCCACGCAAGATACTGTTGCCGTTATAGGTTTGCGACTGATCCACCTCCTGTGTTCCAAGGAAGTCGCTTAGTCTCAATTGCCCGCTCTGCGCAAAAGCTTCGATCGCATTTCCTAATGTCACTTTTTGAATATCTTCCAGCGCTATCCCGTTGCTTTTCATAAGAGCTGCTGTTTTAGGAACGGCAAGAGGATCGGAGATGCCCCAGTCGGCAGCGGAATTCACCATGATCTGCGAAGAACCGTATTGTTGCACCACATGCACCATGCGCTGGTTTCCCATTTTGGTGAAGGGGTAAATCGTGAAGGCAGCCCAGAATCCTCCATCGAGCACACTCTTAACCGTCTCTTCATTATTGTGATCAACGATCACCATGGAGGGGTCCATACCGTGCTCCAGGCAAATGTCCATGCTGCGTTGGGTCCCTTTTTTTTTGTCGCGGTGCGGGGTATGTATCTGCACCGGCAACCCGGCTTCCCTGGCCAGCTCCAACTGGAGGCGGAAATACTTTTCTTCCGCTTTGGTCTGGTCGTCAAACCCTATTTCCCCCACACCAACAACCCCTTCCTTGTGGAGATACAGCGGGAGGATCTCCGCTACCTGCTCCGCCAGAGCCTCGTTATTGGCCTCTTTGGAGTTCAAGCCGATGGTGCAATAATGCCTGATGCCGTATTGGGAGGAGCGAAACCGTTCCCAACCCACCAGGCTGCTGTAATAGTCTTTAAAGGTCGACACTCCCGTTCTTGGCTGCCCCAGCCAGAAAGCGGGCTCAATGAGTCCCACGATGCCCGCATCGGCCATCGCCTGGTAATCATCCGTGGTGCGGGATGTCATGTGAATGTGCGGATCAAAGAACTTCATTCCCGCGATCGACCCTTTGTATTCTTCCCACTGCATGTCGCGATGAGCACTATCGTTTTTGTCCCCCTCCCAGTGGGAAGGATTTTCCTTTATATTTTTCATTGTACTGTGCTTAGATCTTTCCATGCAATGCTTTGTTTTTCAAAAGCCGGTTTGTATTTTTTCAGGAGGTCCTTTGCGGGACCAAAATCGCTGTGCGTACACGACAGGGTGGCCGCATACTGATTCTGCCTGTCGCCTGATCTGAATAATGTTTCCATATCCCCTACCAGCCGCTCATCTATAAATGGACTTACCAATTGCCAAACCTGCGGTGCGATAGGCCGACCGGCCGCCCAACGCTCGTGGGCGAAATCCGACACCATGTAAGCCAGTTGTTTGTTGCTCCTGTTCTTCAATCCATAAATGTCCTCTATGTTCTTTCCACTGAAGATGGCCTTCAGGATCATTTGATTCCATGCAGCTTCATCAAAATGATGGCAGGGATAGGGATTGTTAAAAGCGATTGCATCGAATACAAGCCCCATATTGGACCTTACTCCTTCCCTTGCCTGGCAGATCCAGCTTTCCGGGTAGTACAACAGGGATAAGGAAGCGTTCAAGGTGGCCAGCTCATTGACCTCAGCGGTTTCAAAAAGAGTGGTTACCGTACGCACATATTTTTTTTCGTTGCCGGGTTTAAAATGCAGCAATATATATACACGAGCCAGTTTGGGAAGCGACCATCCATCAGGTGAGAAACCGGCATCCTTGATGCAGGATTCTTTTGTCTCGGCATCCAGCGCTACATTCCTTTTATCAATATAGCGGGGTGTGGCCACGAACGCCAGCTGCAAAAGCCCTTCATTCTCCCCTCCGAGGGATACGGCTTTTTCAAGCCAGGTGAATTCTGTGCCGGAAGTATTTTCCGCCAGTATTCTTTTTAAAAGCCCGTTGAATTCCATGGTGCAGGTTTTATTTTCAAGTTGAATATAGCGGCATTTTAAAAACCGGCCGGAACTCATTCGGTGAGCGCCTTGTTGCTATAGCCAGGAACGGAGAATTGATGTATTACTATTTTTATTAATTTTATTTTCCGAAATTCAAATTGTATCCGAATGAAACAAAAAGCAGTCCTGCCGTTCATCGCAACCACTTTATTTGTCTTATTGACAAGTCTCTCCTATTCGCAAAACACCATTTTTTCATGGGCAAAACAAACCGGGGCGGGGAACGATGATTTTGGAAATGCCATCGCAACGGACGCATCGGGAAATGTTTATACAACAGGCTTTTTTTATGGCACCGTGGATTTTGATCCCGGGCCGGCTGTATTCAACCTCACTTCGGCAGGAGGTCTTGAAATTTTTATTTCAAAAACAGATGGGGCCGGCAATCTCATGTGGGCAAAAAGAATGGGGGGAGCAGCAGATGATGTAAGCCAGGATATTGCCGTGGATGCCGCTGGCAATGTATATACCACCGGTCAGTTCCAGGCTACCGTAGACTTTGACCCGGGAGCGGGAACTTTTAACATTTCTTCCAATGGTGCCCGCGATATTTTCATTTCGAAACTGGATGCTGCCGGGAATTTTGTTTGGGCGAAAAGGGTGGGAGGAATAAACGATGATGCAGGCCTTTCACTTATTACCGATGCTGCCGGGAATTTATTCTCCACGGGGTACTTCCAGGCGACTGCGGATTTCGATCCCGGGGCAGGCACTTCCAACCTCACATCATCCGGGAGCGGTGATATATTTGTTTTAAAACTGGATGGTTCCGGAAATTTTGCCTGGGCGAAAAAAACAGGAGGGATCAACCACGAAGCAGGGAATGCGATTGCGGCAGACGCTTCCGGGAACCTGTATGTCACGGGAGCCTTCCTGCAAACAGTGGACTTTGACCCGGGAGCCGGGATCGTCAATCTCACTGCAGCCGGCAGCAGCGACATTTTCGTATTCAAACTGGATGGTTCCGGAAATTTTGCCTGGGCAAAACAACTGGGGGGAAGCAATAACGAAGAAGGTTTTTCCATCTGCACTGACGCTGCCGGGAATGTGCTCACCACCGGATATTTTATGGGAACAGCGGACTTCGACCCGGGGGTTCCGGCTTATAATTTAACCTCTTCCAGCGCTGATGTTTTCATTTCGAAACTGGATGCTGCCGGGAATTTTATTTGGGCGAAACAATTCGGGGGAACCGGGAATGCACGGGGCTTTGCCATCACCACGGATGCCGCAGGAAATGTATACAGTACCGGGCGTTTTTATTTAACAGTTGATTTTGACCCCGGTGCGGGTACTTATAACCGTACATCGGCTGGGGGTTCCGATATTTTTATCTCAAAACTGAATGCCTCAGGAAATCAGCTATGGACGGCCCAACTGGGAGGAACAAATGATGACGCAGGGCTTTCAATTGTAACGGATGCGGGAAACAATATATGTACAACCGGTCGTTTTATGGGAGTAACGGACTTTGACCCGGGAGCCCCGGTTTATAATCTAACCTCATCGGGGAATGCTGATATTTTTGTGCTGAAGATGGGGCAATGTGCAGCCCTTTTCTCTTCTCAAAATTTTGTACTGTGCGCTGGCCAATCCCTTACCGTAGGAGCAAACACCTACAATGCCACGGGCATTTACACTGATACATTTACCGTTGCCCAGGGTTGCGACAGCATTGTTACCACTGATCTTACCGTTAACCCTGTCATTGGTGTATCTCAAAGCCTGGTGCTCTGTGCCGGACAATCCGTGAGCGTAGGCCTCCATACATATACAGTGAGCGGTAGTTATGCTGATACTTTAATGGCAGCAAACGGCTGTGACAGCACTGTAAGCACCTATCTCACCATAAGTGCTGCCATTGTCTTTTCACAAACACCAAAGCTCTGTGCCGGGCAATCCATCAGCGTAGGCGCGAATACCTATAGTGTAACTGGAATATTCACAGACACGCTTACCGCGGCAAATGGCTGTGACAGTACTGTCACCACTGATCTGACAATAGCCCCTGCCATTACCGGCACTCAGACCTTAACCATCTGTGCGGGGCAATCCGTCACCGTGGGAGCAAACACCTATACTGCAACGGGCACATACACCGATACGCTCATTGCCGCAAATGGCTGTGACAGCACAATGACCACCAACCTGAATGTAAACACGATCGACACTTCTGTCACGCTGAACGGCATCACCATCACCGCGAACCAGGCGGGCGCTTCTTACCAGTGGATCGATTGCAACAATGCAAACAGCCCCATCAACGGAAAAACAGCCCCCTCTTTCACTCCTGCCGTCAACGGGAACTATGCTGTAATTGTAACAATGGGAGCATGTTCCGACACCTCTTCCTGTGTTGGGGTAACTACTGTAGGAATGGAAGAAGATTATTTAAGTACGAAGATCCGTATTTATCCCAATCCCGGCAATGGCCTGTTTTTGCTGACAGTGGAGGAACTCTTTCCAGGACTCTCTTTAGAGCTATACAATACACTGGGAGAAAAAGTGTACACTGCTCCTGTAACGGAAAAGCAAATGCAGGTAAACATTTCGGGCTTATCAAAAGGCCTGTACTTTATTAATCTCCTGAACGGACCAGGCATTGTTAAGTGCAAAATCGTATTGCAATGAACCAAATTTCCTAAGGAAGCTTATTTCCGGAAGAGCACTTATTGCTTCACAAAACGTTGCACAACACCTCCGTAACGCACTATATATAAGCCGGGAGCTAAGTGACTTATGTCCAGCTTCGCTTCTCCCTCTTTTACTTCGGTGATTTTCACCTGCATTTCCCGGCCGAGCATATTGCTGATGTGCAAGCCGCTTTTCACAAATGAACCAGCTGTAACAGCAATACTTATTTCCGCGACAGCCGGGTTGGGATACAGTTGCAAGTCACTCTTCATTGTGTTTTCTTTCACGCCAATAAGCGAAACATCAAAAGCAAAAAGATTCCCATACGGAGTTGCACCGAGGCTGTTGCTGAGATCGATCACTTTCGAATACAAACCGCTGAGGGTATCCCATTCAAAGATCACACCCACATTGTTAAGCCCGCCCTGGGAAGTCATCCCGTAAAATTTACCCCCTACCAAAGTAAGGTCGCCATAGGAATTTTTTCCGTAGGGTGGCATCAGGTCGGTCTTGTCAGTATAGGTATTGGAGGCAGGATCCCATTTAAAAATAACACCGCCCAGGTTCACCCCTCCCTGGTAAGTGGTTCCGTAAAAATTACCGCTCAGAAGCGTCATCGAGCCGAAAGGATTGCTTCCGGTGGCGGCAGTAAAGTCCTGCTTTTTGGTATAAGTATTCGACACAGGATCCCATTCAAAGATCACTCCTTTATTATTCGCGCCCCCGCTGTTGGTGAGCCCGTACAATTTTCCCTTATACGCGGTGAGCGATCCGAAGGGATTACTGCCGTTGGCCGTTCCGAGGTCGATCTTTTTTGTATACACGTTGGTGGCAGGATCCCATTCAAAGATCACACCCTCGTCCGTGGCTCCTCCGTTGTGCGTCATCCCGTAAAACTTATTGCCCAGCAGCGTGAGCGATCCCCAGGGCCAGGATCCCGTTGCCGAATCCAGGTCTACCTTTTTCGTATATACATTCCCTATAGGGTTCCATTCATAGATCACTCCATAGCCTTTAGCACCACCCTTTTCAGTCATTCCATAAAATTTCCCTGCATAGAGACTAAGGGCACCGTGCGGGTTGATCCCGTTTGCATTTACCATATCGATCATCCCGAAGTATGTATTGCTCACCGGATCCCATTCAAAAATGATCCCCCCTCCATTGGCCCCCCCATTCAGCGTGGTTCCGTAAAACCTGGTGCCATTCGTTGCAAGAGTTCCGTATGGATTGCTGCCTATGGTATTGTTCAGGTCCACCTTTTTGGTATAGGTATTCCCGGCCGGATCCCATTCAAAGATCACTCCCTTGTTCCTGGCTCCGCCAACGTTGGTGGTTCCGTAAAATTTCCCTGCAGCCAATACCAGGGAACCATAGGGATTACCTCCTCCTGCCACACTGAGGTCTATCTTATCCGCATAAATATTACCAACAGGGTCCCATTCAAAAATAACTCCTGCCCCGTTAGCGCCTCCGCTGTAGGTCATGCCATAGAATTTAGTCCCGCTCATGGTCAGTTTGCCATAGGGGCTTCCACCGGTGGCACCTGCCAGGTCTATCTTTTTGGTGTACACGTTGGTTCCGGGATCCCATTCAAAAATAACCCCTTTGCCGTTGGCCCCGCCTGCATTGCACATGCCGTAGAATTTTCCGGCATTCAGCAGCAGGGAACCATAAGGCGTGCTGCCGGTGCTTGTAGCGAGATCCACTTTTTTAGTGTATATATTGCCAGCGGGATCGTATTCAAAAATAACACCCACGTTGTTCGCGCCTCCGTCACGGGTCATCCCGTATAATTTGCTGCCGCTCACGGTCATGGTTCCATAAGGCTTGCTGCCAATGGTAGCCGAAAAATTCACTTTGGCGGTGCAGGTATTTCCCACGGGATCCCATTCAAAAAGCGTTCCCAGGAAATTGGCTCCCCCGTACTGGGTAAGCCCGTAATATTTGTTGTTACAATAGGTCAGCGAGCCATAGGGAAGCCCGCCTGTATTCACATCAAAATCTTTTTTCTTGGTATATACATTGGTAGCAGGATCCCATTCGAAAATGGCGCCCAGGCCATTGGCCCCGCCCAAATGCGTAAGCCCGTAAAATTTACCACCGTTCAAAACCAGGGTGCTGAAAGGATAGCTCCCGTTCGCGCTGCTCATATCGATCTTTCGCGTGTACACAGCAGTGGCCGGGTCATACTCAAAGATCACTCCTTCGTCCGTTGCACCGCCTTCGGAAGTTACACCGTACAACTTTCCATTTCCCCCGTCCACCATTTCCAGGTAAGCGGGAAAAGTGCCGGGCGCCAGGTTGTGCATGGATTGTTTGAGCGTGTGCGTTCCTCCCACCGGGTCGAATTGAAAAATGGTGCCGATGCCGTCTGTACCGCCCGCGCTGGTCATGCCGTACAGCTGTACCTGTGCATGCGCGCTGAATTGATCCAGGAAAAAAAACAGGAAGAGGAAGAGCGTTCCGGGGAAATAGCGAAGGTGTTTCATAAAAGGGGGTTTATATAACCAAATCTAAACTTTATTTCGGCAATAGTCAACCAGGGAGAAGGAAAAGGCGAAATTCCTCTTTAAAAAGAGGGAAATTGGCCTATCTTTGCGCTTTCAAAATTTCCAGCCTCTAAAAACTGGTCTCGTAGTTCAATGGATAGAATAGAAGTTTCCTAAACTTTTGATGCAGGTTCGATTCCTGTCGAGACTACTTCACAGGAAAGCACGCTCGAAAGAGGGTGCTTTCCTTTTTTACCCTCCTTAGATACATCGCTATTACTGCAAATCAGACTTAAAATATCATTTATTTGGGTGGTTCGATACCTGTTATTGGCAAATACCAACTTTGCGGGGAACATCGAACCAATAATTTTCTGTTTTACAGCCGGGGCCGCTATATCATAGCATTTATCGAGGTTTGAAAGGAAGTACAGGCAAAAATCTATTTGCGCTGTGTAATCATTAGTAGCCTCCCTTAAATGCTTTTCTTTAGCCATTAGATCGCCTTTGGCCTCCTCAATTTCTATTTTGGTACTCCTGTACTCTTCGGGGGTAAATTCACCGTCCAACATTAAAAATTTTGCGCTTTTTAGCCGTAGTTCCAGTTTTTCAAGTTCCTTAGCTATCCCTGCTATATCTTCCCGGTTTCCTTTATTCTGTCCCTGTAACAGTTCCTTTAATGTCAGGCGGTACAATTCCTTAGCTTCCGGCCTAATTTTAAAGCGTTGTAGCACTTTTAAAAATATTTGGTTCACTTCCTTAGCCCTTTGCCGTTCCTTGCACCCTTTCGTACAATGGTAGTAAAAGAATTTACCACCTGCCCGACCTGTTGAAGCTGACCCTGTTAAATTCCTTCCGCATTGCGGGCAGGACAAAAACCCCCTTAGGGGTAATTCATTCCTTACAGTAGTCCATTTGGTCGGAAACTGTTTTTTCCTGCCTGTAATTACATCTTGCACTTGGTAAAAAGTATGCTCCTCAATAATGGGTTCGTGTACTCCTTGCACCCATTGCGCGGGTTCGTCTTTATATGCAGGTACAAAAACTTTTCCTATGTACCCTCTATTGCGTAGTAAAGTCCAAAAAGGGCCACGGGATATTCTTAGTCCTCTGCCCTTTAATTCCTTCCGTAAATCTTCTATTCGATACATACTGGTAGCAAACAGCTTAAACGCTTCCGTTATTAACTGTTGTTGTAATCCCCCTTCGGGTACTATAATAGGCTTGTTCCTTTCATCCCGTGCCTTTTTATATCCCAATAGGCAACCTCCCAACCAACGCCCCTCCTTTTTCGCCCTACGGATACCGCTATGAATATTTAAAGCCCTTCGGTCGTTATCTACTTCGGGGGCCGCAAGGTAAACGGCTAACATAATTTTGCTTTCGGGAACTTCAAAATTTAAGGGCTGTTCTATTGCTTGCGGCTCTACCCCATATTTTTTCAAATCCCGAATAGCCCCGTAAGCCTCTGCCACGTTCCGGGAAAACCTGTCCCATTTAATAAATAGTAGCACGTCCACCGTATGCGGGTGTTTGCGTATATACCCCATTATATTGATCCATTGCGGACGGTCAAAGGTTGTTCCACTTTCGTCCTCGTGGTAAAAGCCGACAATTTCAATATTATGCTGTTCGCAATACTTTAACAGCTTGTCTTTTTGATCGGCTGGACTGTACCCGTTATTCTGTTCATCGGTGGAAACGCGGGTATATAAAATTGCGGTCTGTTTCATTGATTTACTTTTTAGGCGTTAATAGTTTCATTTTCCTTTTTGTTTCCTGTACGCTCATATTTTCCAAACAGGAAAGTGTAATTTTAGCAAAGTGATACAGCCAGTCCCGTATCTCTAAAATTTGTTTGTCCGTATAATTCCGGCCCTTTGCATTCAATATTCTTTTGCATACTGTTAGCGATAATTTTTCGCTGTCTTTTATAACTTGCATGGCTCATGACTTGCCCGGTAGTCCGCCCCTGCGGTTGTGCCGGATTTTTGCAATGTCCCGTTTGTCGGGTGTTGTAATATGTAGCCACCATTTTTACAACCATTTATAAATGTATCTTTTCAGTATTTTCTATCTTCGCAATTACTCCTTTGTGCTTCTTTACTACTATTTCGCCAAACTCTCCTTTGGCAAGTATATCTACTATCTTGCGCTTAATGTCTTCGCTCTTTTTTAATTCAAGGCTCTTCGGTTTCTTATCCTTAAAGTGAATTGTAATGCTTTCATAGTCCCCTGAATGTATCACTTCAAATAATTTGTTTTCGGGGTAACTCAATAGCTGGGTAGTGGGCAGTACAAAGCCGGACAAATCGGAAACCAAAAATTCCCGCAGTATCATTGCTATTGAAACAACCGCGTAAGGTTCGTAAGCCAGTTTTTCCCGGTCTGAATCCGTATATAAATGTTCTTTGCTCTTATCAATTATAACATAGCTGCCATTGGTAAAAATTGCAATGGATAAGGGCAGCCTTTTTATGATCGCTTCCATAATAAGCAGGTGCAAAATATGTATTTCCCTTTCCTGTGCGGGTTCTTTTGCTTCCATATATCCCAATAGCTGTTCCCTTTGCTTGGGTGTTAATTTCAGATCGTCAATAAGGTGTCGGAACTTTTTTAAGTTATCTAATACTCCTTTTGCTTCGATAGGTGCTAAAAGGTATTGGCGAAACGCTTTTATTATTTGAAAACTGCAACCGACTATCCGTAGCTGCTCAATTATCCTTATCCAAACAAATTCAGTAAAGGTGAACCTGCGGACTTTACTTTCTTTGCTTTCTATAAGGTGTTCCTTAAACCACCAATTCAAAACGCGTCCGGTTATTCCAGTTTGAAGTCGTTTGATGCAGGGCAGGTTTATTTTATCATACAATTCCATTGATCGCTCAAGGGTTTGCTGTCCGAAATACACATCCAAACTAACCGGGAAACCTGGGTTTTTCTTAATTTCTATTGATTTTTGTTTTTTCATTGCTTTCAATTCTTACGTAAACATACAAAATATTTTTTAATATTACAAACACGTAATTTTATACGAAAATAGCCTAATAATGTTCCATTTTTTGAGAAAAAAAGAAAGGGGAGCAAATTTTGCTCCCCTTAACACGGCCTACACACCCGTAATTTTCCGTATTATTCCTTATTTTTCCTGTATTTTACCTTATTCTACCGTTATATTACCTTTACTCTACCTAAATTTTACCAGTATTTTGATGGAAATAAGCGAAGCATATTTAGAAACTGCAATTCGGGATTTGAAGGCAGCCAATCTTTTATATAATAAAAGGTTCTACCAGCAATCACTATTCTATTTTCAACAGGCTTCTGAAAAGTCAAACAAGGCATATTCCATTTTCGCAGAAAATTATACGCCCCAAGAACTATTTAATCATCGGCACGACCAATTAAAGGTTCATAAGCAACTTTCAGAAAAACAGTTAAAGAAGTACTCCTCCATAAAAAGAGATGACGGATTGAAGAAGGTAATTGGGCACCTTTCTATGTTAACACCCGAAGGAATTAACCATTACATATCCTATGAGGAGAATTTTCGCGCTACGTTGGATAGAATAACGAACAGCAAGCAATTAGGAAGGTTGGACATGGGCCCAAAAGAAATTATTGAAACATTAGATCAGTTCAAAGTACTCAAGAACTTTAGGTTTAATCTCTCTAAAACTCAATGGCGGATGTTTATAAACGTTTATTTAGAGAGCCGAGCAAAAGGTTTTGAGGAACTGTTAAAGCAATACCCGTTTCCAAGCGGCCAAAGTGAATTGGAAAAAATCAGGGAATTGGAAGCAAAGGAGTATTTAACCGATGAATACATTCAGCTTACAATGAAGTCTGCCAATAATGATTTAAGAGTGAATAAGGTGAAAGCCATTTATAGATCAATGGCGCTTCTTACCCATGGACTGGAGCACATCCGTTACCCTGATCCAAGTGATCCGGAAATTTTTCTAAAGGGATTCGATCAACAGATTGCTTTTATTTATTATCAACCTGATTTTATGGATTATTTAAGCTATGCACAAGGATTGCATAGGAAGATATTAAAGGAAAGCTCCAGCAGTTGAAACGTATAAAACCCCACCATAATTGGGATTTTGGTGATGGCATCCCGGTAACCATACTGTTACGGTGAACCACTTTGTTCACCCGTTATCTTAGAAAGAAACGCCCTGTTAGCTACGCTACTATTCAATTGGGGTAATGGCCTATATAAGCTGAATACAGGGCTTTTAAAAGTGCATTTTATTTAGTATATTTGAGTAAATCAATAATATATAGATGGAAAAAACAGTAGATGAACAATGGTTAGATTTTTTAGTAGGAACAAATGGTAAGGAATGGCAGTCCACGGACGGCAATGTATTAAAGTTCTATACCTATTTTGAGAAACCGCATTTGGTTATGGATATTGACGGCAAGGAAATTTCCGGCCAATATACAGTAGAGAACAAACGTATAGTAATGTTAGATGGCGGAGAGCAATTCCCTATTGTTCATTTAGACCCCGGTAAAGACTTGCACAGTATTACGCTGGCGAACAAAAAGGGAGAGGTAACAATATTCGCCCACTTCCCGGATATTAGGATACCGACTGATCCCATAAATTAGAAATGAGCAAATGCAAAAGGCCCCGGAATATTCTGGGGCCTTTTGCGTAATGAATACCTAAGCGGCTTTATTTGCCTATGGCAGATAGCAGCGTATCAAACAGCTTTTCTATCTTCTTTAATTCCTGAGCCGTCAAATAGGTATTCTCCTGGTACTTGGTTTCGGTCAAGAAAATGTTTTTGTATTTCTTCTTATCCAGTTTGTAATGTACATAGGCTTCAAAGGCGCGTGCGAAGATCTCGTTGCGCCTAAAATAGTAGTCTGTTAAATTGCCTTTTTCCAGCCGCTTGTAGTAAGGGGTAGGCTTGCCGTCCTTTTCCACCACAATTGCCGCTATAAGCCGTTCCATGTGACCCTGTAAGGATTTGCTTTTCATTAGCTCCTTATCCGGTTTGGTTCTCAAAGTACGCCCGTGGGATATCGCACCTGAACTGTGCTTATCCAAAAACATACCCGCGTAGTAATCGAGTGCGTGGCCGTATTCGTGCGCGAAGCATCCGACCCCGCCCGAAGCAGTTAACAAGCTGGCGCGGTCAAAACCTTTGGGGCGGTGCTTAACCGGGCTTGGGCGGCTGTACCGTGTAAGGTTAATGGCGAAGGTTCCCGGCTCGAAGTGAGCCAATGCAGAACCCCGGCCCCTTGCACCAAAGGCAACCGATATGCGTTTGCCCAATCCCAAATTCTTTGGCGTGATCTCAAGAACATGGTACAGGTCGAATAAAGCAAGCCCCAACCCGGCCACATAGTTTACCCTGTCCTGTTGCCTTTCCAGCACATTGGGATCCTAAGCTTAGAATTCCACGTGGACAAGTTGTCGC
>JADMIO010897349.1_pt1 | contig 52363 bp, 54 predicted proteins | sample 8958161 | NCBI WGS metagenome assembly JADMIO01 (sample SAMN16585339, study PRJNA669376) | soil metagenome | isolation source: Crop rotation soil | place: USA: Cullars Rotation, Alabama | collected 2011
CCCCCGCCATACTCACCACGCCGGGGGCCTATGGCGTCAATGGCGGCAGTGTGCTGATCGGCGGCGCAGGTGCAACCGGCGGCGTCGCACTGGGAAGCCGGGCCGGCGACACCACCATCGCCGCCCAGAATCTTGATCTGACAGCTACCAATGGCTTCGCCCAACTTGGCTATCACGGCCTGCCTTTCACCTCGATCACTACCGGCGGCGATATCGTTGTCAATTTGCGTGGCGGATTGACAATGACGGGAAGCAATACGCTGGCCGGCGCTTTTGCCCAGATCGGCCATGGCGGACCGGAAACCACGGGCACCCTGAAGGGCGATATCTCCGTGACAACGCTGGGCGGTGTCACCTTGGCGGGCGGCACCGCCCTTCGCGCCTATAGCGAGATCGGCAATGGTGGCGCTTCGGCCACCGCGATCAAGAGCGGAACGGTCCAGATCGCTTCCGGCGGCGACGTTTCGTTGAATTCCAGCGCCTTTATCAATGCCACCGGCACAGGAGATGCGCTGGTCGTGGCAACCGCCGGAAATTTCATCAATCAAGTCGGCTTCAGCGCGCTGGAAGTCAGCGGTGGCGGCCGCTGGCTGGTGTTTCTCAATGCGCCCGCCAATAACACGTCTGGCGGATTGAACGGTAAGCCCTTTTACAACCGCGCCTTCGATTTCCCGACCAAGAGCTACGCGCCCGTCACCAGCAGCGGCAATCGTTTCGTTTATGCCTTGGCGCCTGTCCTGACCGTGACCGCCGACGGCCAGACAAAAATCTATGGCAGCGCCAATCCCGCGCTCACGGCCACCATCAGCGGCGCCTTGCCTGGAGACGGAAGCGCCGGCGTTTCCGGCGCGGCATTTCTTTCCACCACCGCCACCAACAGTTCCGGCATGGGCAACTATGCCATCGCGGCGAGCCTGGGCACGCTGGCTTCGGATTTCAACTACGGCTTCCAGTTCGTAGACGGTACGCTTCACATCGATCCGGCGCTCTTGACCGCATCCCTCACCGGCCCCATCCGCAAGACCTATGATGGAACCAATGTGGCGACGGCCTCAGCTGCCAATTATCAATTGGCCGGCGTTCTTTTCGGCGACGCCGTGACTGTCAGCGGCAGCGCCGCCGCTTACAGCGATAAGAATGCGGGCGCGGGGAAGACCGTGACGGTGGGCGGCCTGAGTTTGTCGGGTGCCGATGCCGGCAATTATCTTCTGGCATCGTCCACCATTTCGGCAAACATCGGGGTGATCGATCCCGCTGTTTTGACCGCCTCACTCACAGGCTCGGTCCGCAAGACTTATGACGGCAATGCCAACGCCACTTTGACCCCGGCCAATTACGCTTTGGCCGGAGCGGTGACGGGCGATAATGTGGCTCTCAACAATCCTGCCATCGGCAGCTACAGCGACAAGAATGTGGGCGCGGGAAAAACAGTGACCGTCGGCGGCGTGGCGTTGACGGGCGCGGATGCCGGCAACTATCTCCTGACCTCTTCCACCATCTCTGCAAATATCGGGGTGATCGACCCCGCAGGCCTGACGGCGACGGCATCCTTGACCGGAACGGTGCGTAAAACCTACGACGGCACCAACACCGCCGCCTTGACGCCCTTCAACTATGTCCTGGCCGGAGTGGTGCCAGGCGACATCGTGGTGCTCAACAATCCCACCACCGGCAGCTACAGCGACAGGAATGCGGGCACCGCAAAGACCGTTACGGTCAGCGGCCTGGCGCTGCTAGGCGCGAATGCCGGAAATTATACTCTGACCTCTTCGACCATCTCCGCCAATATCGGGGTGATCGATCCGGCGATTTTGACGGCCTCTCTCACAGGCTCGGTTCGCAAGACCTATGACGGCAACGCCAACGCCGACTTGAACGCATCTAACTATGGCCTGAAGGGCATTGTCGCGGGCGACAGCGTAACGCTCAACAACCCGACGAGCGGCAGCTATAACAACAAAAACGCGGGCAGCGGAAAAACCGTCACGGCCAACGGCCTGGCGCTGTCGGGCGCGAATGCAGGAAACTATGTCCTGAATTCCTCCAGCGTCTCGGCTAATATCGGTGTGATCGATCCCGCCAGTTTGACGGTCCTGCTTACCGGCACGGTCCAGAAGATCTTTGATGGAACGACCGACGCGAGCCTGGATGCCTCCAATTATGTCCTGACAGGCGCAGTCGCCGGCGACGACGTGACCCTCAACAATCCCGCCCAAGGCATTTACGACAGCAAATTCGTCGGCACCGGAAAGACCATAACGGTCGGCGGCTTGGCGCTGTCGGGCGCGGATGCCGGCAATTATATCCTCAGCGCGACCAGCCTCAGCGATGTGATCGGCGTGATCCTGGTCAATCGGGCGCCCGATGTCTTGGGTAACAGCTTCACCAGCGGTGCAGTGCAGACGGGGGGCGCGGTGGCGGCTCCCACGGGCAGCAGCGCCCCAGCCGTCTCCGATGCCACTGCCGATACCGGCGTAGGAGAACAATCGGATTCCGCCAGCTTCGCGCTGGGAAAATCGCTGGGCGGTTCGGGCCAATCGACCAGCTCGGTTCTGATCGACGGCTTGCTGCGGCAATTCACGCCCGCGCCCGGCAGCAATCTTCCGCACGGCATCCCGCCTTTCGGCCAGGTCTATTCCAGTTGGGGAAATGAGGCCTTCTGGCAATGAGGCGGCGGTTTCTTCTTTTGCTGCTGTTGAGCCCGCTGCTGGGTACGCATGCGCTTGCCCAATCGTCCGCGCCGGATTTGGGAAAAAGCCTGGGCAATGAAGCCTGCCGCGCCGACAGCGATCCGGCTCAGGCGCGGCCCAGCGATATTTTCTGCGGCGACAATCCCAAAAGCGTGGGCCGGGTGCAAACCCTCACCTTGGAGCGGTCCTTGCCCACGGACCTGGCCAAGCGCCGCGAGGAAATCGAGGCCCGGGCCAAACTGTTGATGGAAGGGCTGGCGGTCAGCGAGCAGCTCTCTTGTGAGGCCGGGCAGTTCCTCGGCCAACGCGATGTCCTGCTTTATCTCTGCACCATGCAAAGCACCAGCTGGCCGCGCATCGTGTTGATGTCGGCGTCGGACCGCAGCCTGGTGGTGGGCGAGGGGATGCCAAGCCTGTTGCCGGTGCTGGACGCCGCGGTCACGGCCGCGCTTGGCCGCCGCGCCGATGCGTCCGATGTCACCGTTGGACGCGGCATTCTCGCCACACGGGTGACGGCGCCGGTGCTCACCGCCACCACCGCGGATTTTGTGCGCTATTCGCAATCCATCGAAACCGCCCGCATTTACAGCAGCCGCGACGATTTCGCGGCCGCGGAGACCGCGCTTCGGGGCGTGCTGGAAATCAATGGCAGATTGTTCGGCGCCGACTCGGTGCCGGTCGGCCAGGCCTTGATGGAATTGGCGGTGCAGGTCAGCAACCAGGGCCGCTTTGATGAAGCCGCCGGTCTGTTCAATCGCGCCCAGCCCATTATCGAGGGCTCGCTCAGCGCCGATGCCCGCGCGCAATTCGCCTCCTATATGGCGCTGGACGCCGCCAACCAGCGTGATTTCGCCAAGGCGCTGGCCTATGCCCATCAGGCCAGCGTGGAGCGTCGCGCCCAGCTCAAGGCCGCCAGCGGCGGCGGCGAGATCGGCACCGGTTTTTCCGGCCTGCCGGTCGCCAGCAGCGGCGAGTTGGCCCACTCGCTGCGAATCGAGGCGGAGATGGCGCTCAGGCTGGGCGATCTGCCCAATGCTCAGGCCGCCGCGGAGGAAGCGCTGTGGATCGTCAATCTGGAACCGGGGCTGGCCTTGTGGTGGCGCGCCGACGTCCTGACCTTGATGGCGGAAGTGAATGAGCGGCGCGGCCGCGTCAGCGCGGCGGAGCGCAATTATCTGGACGCTATAACCTTGCGGCAGAAATTGTTCGGCGATTCCGCGCCGCTCGCCATGTCGCATCTGACGGCCGGCCGGTTTTATTCCGAACAGGAATTGTATCCCCAGGCGATCGAGCAATTCCGTCTGGCGATGGGGATTTTGTCCCGCAGCCCTATCGCGCGCGCCCGCATCATGCCGGACCAGTTGTTGCCTTTCCTGGCCGCGGCCACCTCCATCTCCGCCGGGCCGCAGCAAAAAGCCATGCTGGATACGGAAGTGTTTCGCGCCATCCAATTGGTCAATTCCGACCTGGCGGATCAGGCGATCACCAGGGCCTCGGCCCGGCTTGCCGCCGCCAACCCCGCTTTGACGGCATTGATGCGCGATACGGAAGAGGCGCAGCGCACCCGCGATCAATTGCGCATCGACATGGCCGCCGAACTGGCCAAGGCAAACGAAGAACGCAACACTCAGCAGGAAACCCAGCTTGCCCAAAGGCTGACACAGGTCTCCGCCAAAGCCGATGAATTGATCGCCCGCGTTCAAAAAGATTTTCCGGATTACGCCCGGCTGGCCAATCCCGAACCGGTGGCCCTGGCCGATCTCAAGGCGCAATTGAAAGCGGGCCAAGGCTTTCTCACCTTCATGATGGGCTTCAAGGGCGGTTACGGCCTTCTGGTGACCACGTCCGGCTTGAGTGTGAAGAAGCTGGACATCACCTCGGAAAACGCCGCAAGCGATATCGCCCAATTGCGCCACAGCTTGGCGCCGCAATTGGGAAACCTGCCGGAATTCTCGCTGCGCAGTGCCTATAGCTTGCACCAGCAGTTGCTGAGTCCCTTCGCGCAAGAACTGCAAGGCATCGATCAACTCACTGTCGCGCCCGGCCCGGTGCTGGCCAGTCTGCCTTTCGCCATGCTGGTGGAGGCGCCTCCCGCCGACAATGCCGGCTATACCAATGCGGCATGGCTGGTGCGCCGCATGACTGTGACGCAGGTTCCCAGCCCGCGCGCCTTCCTGGCGTTGCATCAGACAGCGCGCACGCGTGCCGCTGCGCCGCGGCCGTTCCTGGGTCTGGGAGACCCAGTCGTGACCGGCGACGACTCCGCCGGCCGGGCCGCGTTGGAAAATCTGGCCACCAGTTGCCGGGAATCCGCCCCCATGCCGGCAGCGTTATTGCGCGCCTTGGCGCCGTTGCATGACACAGCAGGGGAATTGCGAACCGCCGCCCGCGCCTTGGGCGGCGATGACGGCTCTATCTTGCTGGCGGCGGCGGCCACGGAATCCGGTTTGCGCGCCCAACCGCTGGATCAGTATCGCGTGTTGTATTTCGCCACCCACGGACTTCTGCCGGGAGAATTGCATTGCCGGGCGGAGCCGGGCCTCGTCCTGTCGCCCCCTGCGTCACCAGCCGCCAGCACCGATAGCGATGGCCTGCTGGAGGCCGGCGAGGTCGCCATGCTGCGGCTGAATGCCGATCTGGTGGTGCTTTCGGCTTGCAACACCGCCGCGGCGGGCGGCGGAGCCATGGGCGGCAGCGCGCTGGAAGGGTTGGCGGATGCGTTTTTCAATGCCGGCGCCCGCGCCGTGCTGGCCAGCCATTGGGAAATCCCGTCCGCCGCCACCGCCAAATTGATGTCGGACGTTTTTCAGCGTTATGGGCGGGAGCGAAGCCGGGGCTTAGGCGATGCCTTGCGGCAATCGCAATTGGATTTGATCCGCGACCCCGCCACCGCGCATCCATATTATTGGGCGGCTTTCACATTAATCGGCGCCGGCGATGCCTTGGGTGGCAACGGGGTCGCGACTATTGTTCCACAGGCTAACGGAGGCACATTATGACATTTGCAAAGCGAACTCTTATGAGCCTTGCCCTGCTGGGCAGCACTTGCGCGGTGGCGAGCGCGGCGGACTTGGTGGTCCTGGAGGCGCGTGGGGTCAATTTGCGCCCCGGCCAGACCGTTGATTCCGCCAAGCCGCTGACCCTCAAGCAAGGCCAGCATGTCACCCTGATCAGCCCAGCGGGGATCACCTTGAAGCTGGACGGCCCTTACGACAAAGCTCCGGCCGGCGACCAGGCGAAAGGCACCAATGTCACCAGCGCGCTGTCGCTGCTGGTGACTCAGCGCCAGGCGCGGTCAGGCGAAGTGGGCACCACCCGCGGCACCACTGCCGCTGTCCTGCCCGACCCCTGGGTGCTGGATGCCAGCCGGGCGGGAACGGTGTGCCTGCGCGATGGCAGCGCCGCGGTGCTGTGGCGGCCCGAGGCCGCCAAGGAAGCGGTGTTGAGCCTGACGCCCGCCGACCGCAGCTGGAAGACGGAAGCGAAATGGCCGGCCGGCTCCGACCGCATCACCGTGCCGCCGCCCGCCATCATCAAGGGCGGCGCCACCTATCTGGTGTCGCTGAATGGCGTGCAGTCGGCGATGAAGGTGGAAGGCATGCCCGCCAATCTCGCCAATGATTCCGTACGCGCGGCTTGGCTGGCGGACAAGGAATGCGAGGCTCAGGCCCGGGCCCTGTTGCGCACCGGGAAATGAAGCTTCCGGCTGTTGCCCGGCTGTCAGGGTTGAAGCAGGCGCGCGCCGTCACCCTTGTCATGGTGGCGTGCGCGGTGCTGGCCGTGTTTTTGGTGCGCAATCTGGCGTTTCTCACCAACGCCGACCAATATGTGATTGACTTGGAGATGGCGCGGTATGCGCCGGCCGAACCCCAAGATCCCGATCTCGTGATTGTCGCGGTTACCGAGGATACTTTGGCCCAATATCCCTATCGCGCGCCGGTGGATCGCGGTTTCCTGGCGGAGTTGCTGACCGCGCTGGCGGCCAAAAATCCGCGCGCTATCGGCGTTGATTTTCTGTTCGACCAGCCCACCGTGCCAGAGAAAGATGCGGCGCTCGCCCGTGCGATCGCCACCATCAAAGTACCGGTGCGTATCGCCTATACCGAAACCAATACCATCGTCGATGAGAGGCAGCGCGCCTATCTCCAAACTTTCGTGCCGCCCGGCAAGCGCGGATTGGTGAATCTGGCGACCGATCAATTTGATGTGGTGCGTGGGATTTATCCCGGCGCCGTCACCGGCGATGGCCGCTATGTGCCGGGATTTTCGCGCGCCCTGGCGGAAGCTGTGGGCGTCAAGACGCCGGCAGAGCAGGTGCCGCTCGCCTGGCGGGGACAACCGGCCAATGGCGATCCGACCTTCGCGAAATTTCCCGCCCATGGAGTGAAATTCTTCCCCGCCAGCTGGGACGAAAAATTCCGCAACAAGATCGTCTTGATCGGGTCGGACCTCACCTTGGTGGACCGGCATCGCTCGCCCTTCAGCACGGTCTCTGCCGACGGTGCGGGGTTGGCGGGCGTGGAAATTCAGGCCTATGCCTTGTCCCAGTTGCTGCATGGCCGCATCTCCCCCATCACCACCTGGAAGCTTGATCTGCTGATTTCGCTGCTGATGGCGGGGATCGGCGCTTTTCTGGGCCTTACCCCCCGCCATATCGCGCTGCGCTTCGGCGCCGGCCTGTTGCTGGTCGCCGGATTCTGGCTGGGTGATGTGTTGTTGTTTCAAGCTGGCGGCCCGCTGGGAGGCCCGCTTGCGCCGGCGCTGTCCTTGGCCATGGCCTTTTTCGCCATGGAGGCGATCAGCGGCGGCGAGGCGCGCGCCCAGCGCAAATTCATCGAAAGCGTATTTTCCCGCCATGTCGCGCCCGAAGTGGTGGGCCAAATTCTGAGCGACCCCACCCGCATGACCTCGCTGGAAGGCGAGCGGCGGGTGATGACTTTCCTGTTCACCGATGTCGCCGATTTCACCACCCTGTCGGAAAAGATCGAGGCCAAGGAGCTTGGCCGCGTCCTGAACGAGTATCTCGAAGTGATGACCGATCTGGTCCAGAAGCATGGCGGCATGGTGGACAAGTTCATCGGCGATGCGGTGGTGGCGATTTTCAATGCTCCCATCGATCTTCCTGGTCATCCCGAAGCCGCTGTGCGCTGCGCCCTGGAGATGGATCGTTTTTCCCGAGGCTTCAGCGCCGAACAGACGGCGCGCGGCATTCCCTTCGGCAAGACCCGCATCGGGGTACATACCGGCGCCGCCATGGTGGGTAATTTCGGCTCCCACAGCCGGCACAATTACACCGCTTCCGGCGACGCGGTGAACACCGCGGCGCGGCTGGAAGGGTTGAACAAATATTTCGGCACCAATGTCAGCGTCAGCGGCTCGACCCGTGGCGAATGCGGGACCATCAGCTTCCGGCCTACCGCTTGCGTGGTGCTCAAGGGCAAAAGCACCCCCATAGAAGTGTGGGAGCCGCTGCAGGAGGGGGCGGATTTGGGCGATTTTCTCGCGCGTTACGGCGAAGCCTATGCCATGCTCAAGATGGGCTCCAAGGGGGCGGTGGGGTTGCTGGAGGGTCTGGCCCGGGACAGGCCGGATGATCCTTGCGTCGCCTTCCATCTTCAACGTGTCCGCCAGGGGGTCTTTGGCGATACCGTGGTCATGACGGAAAAATAAAATGAAGAAAGCGGGGCTGATCGTATCCTTATTGGCGCTGGCGCTGTTGCTGGCAACCCGGTTCGGCGCTTCCGGCTTGATCATGGCCGCGCTGACCCCGCCTTATGGCGCCAGGGCGGTAAGCGCCTTGGGCGTTGTGGTGACCGTGGCCGCGGCCATCGTGCTGGACCGCTTGGTGCGCACATTCTACTGGGACGGTTATCTGCATCGCCGGCTCAACCGCGAAACTCCAACTGTCATCAAAGGACTTTTGACCATCGCCCTGATCGCGCTGGGTGTATCGGTGGGGCTGTTCTTCGAGGAGGGTGTTTCCTTTGCCGGTGTGCTGACAGCGTCGGGCGCCGCTGCTTTTGTGCTGGGCATCGCGCTGCAGGCCCCCATCAACGACGTGTTCAGCGGTGTGTCGCTCAATCTGGATGATGCCTTCGCCATTGGCGATTGGCTCACCATCTATTCCGATCAGTTTCCCGAGCCGGTTTATGGCCGGGTCCAAGGCGTCACCTGGCGCACCACTTTCCTGCGCCTGTGCGATGGGCGCCGCTTGCTGGTCCCCAACCATGTGCTCACCACCAATCCCGTGATGAATCACAGCCGGCCGCCGGGACCCAAAAGATTGTCGGTGGAAGTGCCGGTGGCCTTTCATTTTCCCGCGGATCGGGCGATGTCGATCCTGTTGGGAGAAGCCTTCCGGATGGTGCGGACCAAGCCGCTGGTGGCTTTTCGCGACCCGGATATTCTGATCGACCGCGTTACGCCGGACGCGGTTATATTTCATGTCCGCTTTTACGCGGAGCTGGACGAAGCTGATCCAGATCTGGCCCGTTCCATGATGGCCCAGGCGCTTTATCGCGCCATGCTGCGCCATGAGCTCCCCAATCCCGTGACACAAGTGGAATTGGTCAAGGGTTTCGATGCTTCCCGCGATCCGAAGGATGAAGCACGAGAAGCGCTGCGCAACGTTTCCATTTTCGAAAACAGCCTGGGTGCGGCGCAACTCGATGCTTTGGTCGCCGGCTGTGAGCTGAGGACTTTTCCGGTTGGAATGGCCTTCATCAAGCAAGGGGAAGCGGGCTCATCCATGTTTGTTCTTCTGGAAGGCGCGGCCCGCGTCTCCATCGCCATGCCGGACGGACAGAGCCGCGAGGTCGCGGTTCTGACGGTGGGCGATATTGTGGGAGAGATGTCGTTGATGACCGGCGCGCCGCGCGCCGCATCGGTCATCTGCCTGACCGTGATGCGGGTGCTGGAGGTTACCAAGGTCTCGATGGAATCCCTGCTCGCCGCCGAGCCGGGTTTGATGGAGCGGCTGAGCCGTGTCTTGGCGGCGCGCCAATCCGGGCTCAGCGAGATCGCCAGCAACTCCGGCCAGAAGCAGGCTTTGGAGCTGGACATCCTGGCTCAGATGCGGCGGTTCTTTTCCCGCGCTTTCCGCTGATCCATAAAACTTTAGACAAATGCCCTTAAGTCCAGTTGGCCGGCCTTAGGAGGCCCCGCATTAGCCTGATTGCCTGGAAAAAGGGTGATCATGCGCCTGCTGGCAAAATTTATCGGCATCGCGGCGATAGGGTGCGGCCTGTCGGCTTGTGCCGGCCCGCAAGACGAATTGTCGGCGATCACGCCGCAAGCCTTGTCCCAGCCGGGACGGGCCCAGGAACAGCAATCCGGGCAGGAAGCCAGACCGCCTTCCGGCTATCTGGCTTTCTGCGACCGCAATCCCGGCGAATGCCGTGTGCCGCACGGCCAGCCCGACAAAGTCGCCTTCAACGACGACATCTGGACGACCCTGGAAAAGGTCAACATCGTGATCAACAACGCGGTCAAGCCGATGGATGACAGCGATCACTATGGCGTCACCGAATTCTGGACCGTGCCGGTGGATGGCGAAGGCGATTGCGAGGATTATGTCCTGGCCAAGCGCAAAATGCTGGTGCTGCTGGGTCTGCCGTCGGCAGCCTTGCGCATCACCGTCGTGGTCAACAACCGCTTTGAGCGCCATGCCGTGCTCACGGTGGTCACGACCCAAGGCGATTATGTTTTGGACAATGCCCGCGATGACATCCTGGCGCCCGAAAAGGTCGACTATCATTGGGTGGAACGCCAGGACCCGGCCAGCGCCACCGGCTGGCGGTCCATGGAACCGGTCCGCTAGGCGGCGGCGCGATCCGGCTGAACACGGGGCAAATCCACGCTCACCGTGGTGCCGACATTTTCCTGGCTTTCGAGGCGTACGCTGCCGCCATGCTGGGCGACCAGCGCCTTGACCAGCGCCAGGCCCAACCCGGTGCCTTCACGCGCCAGCATGGGATCGTTGTTGGCTTGTTCGAAAGCTTCACCAATGCGCGACAACAGGTGCGCCGGAATTCCTATTCCGCTGTCGCGGACCTTAAGCCGCACGCGGTCATGCGCGTCTTCGATCTCGACTTCTACCTTGCCGCCCTTGCGGGTGAACTTCACGGCATTGGACAGAAGATTCAGCAGGATCTGCTTGCAGGCGCGAGGATCGGCATTGAGCAACAGCGAATCGCAAGAGGCCGTTTTCACCAAGGTGATGCCGCCTTCTTCGGCGCGCCGCTGAGTCAGTTTGAGGCACATATCGACGGTTTCGATCAAGTCCATGTCGCGCCGGTCGATGGCGAATTTTCCTGCCTCGATCTTGGCGAGATCGAGAATGTCGGAAACCAGGTTGAGCAGATGGGTGCCCGATTCATGGATCAAGACGGAATATTCGTGATAGCTCTGTGGTAGCGGGCCCCTGATCTGATGCTGCATGATGTCGGAAAAACCGATGATGGCGTTCAGGGGCGTGCGCAATTCGTGGCTCATATTGGCCAGGAATTCCGACTTGACCCGGCTTGAGGTTTCCGCCGTTTCCTGGGCGATGCGGCTGTCGAGCAGCGCCTTTTCCAGTCTGGAGCGTTCGGCGGTGCCGTCCCGGAACATTTTGAGGGCGCGGGCGAACTGGCCGATCTCGTCTTGGCGCTCGCCAAAGGGAATCTCGCCTTGCGCCTTGCCGCCCGCGATGGCGGCCATGGCGCGGGTGATGGCGCGCAAGGGGCGGATCACGCCCCACATCACATAGATGGCGGCAAAACTGGCCAGCGCGATGGAAGCGAGCATTACGGCGATGGCGAAATAGAAATTCCGATGCGCGACAGCCAGCTGGTGCCCGGCATAGGCCTCGGTGAGATTGAGCGCGGTGCCCGCGATCGCCATCAGGCTGTTCACCGCGGGATCGCTGAGCTTGACCCAGTCGCGGCCGGTAAGGGGGATCGTTTCGCCCCGGGCCAAAGCCTCGATGGTTTTGCCGCGCACGGCCATGAAATCGGTGAAATACAACCAGTTGGCGCGGGCCACGGCTGCCTTCATCACATCGGGAAATTCCGGCAGGCGGGAATCGTCTTCAATCACCGCCCAGGAGGTGGCGACCCGGCCCTTCTGTTCCGCGAAGGCTTGCAAGGTCTTGGCGGACGGCGGTTGCCCGGCCAGGATCGCGCTCATGATGGCGTGACGGTCGATGCCGGCATCGCTGCGCATCCGCCAGCTGATATCGGAATCGCGCAGCATCTCATTGATCAAGGGATCGGAGGACGAGATGGACCGCGACAGCGAGGCGGATTTGCGGTTCAGCGCCGACAAGAGCTCGTTGGCGTCGTGGATACGCTCTTGGACCAGGCCGGGAGGGCGCGCCTCGCGGGCCAGGGCCGCCGCGGCCAGGATGCGCGGCAGGATGCGGTGATAGTTGGCGCTGCTCTGCAAAATTTCGTCATAGCCGTCGGTGAGCCGATGGGTGTGATGGCTGCGCATCGTGGCGAAAGCCGCCAGGGAGCGGGCGTGCAGCTGGCCGATCATTTTGAGCGTGGCGGGATCGGCGGCCTGTTTTTCTTCCAGCGCGGTATCGAGCAGGGCGCCTTCGACCCGCAGCGCTTCCTGGGCCTGCAGCAAGTCGCGCTTGACGGTTACCACCGACAAAATATGCGCGGCGTCGCGCTGGCGTTCAAAGGCTGTCTCGGCAAAGACGGCAAACACCGACACCAGGACCACCACCAACAGGCCGGTGATGACGGTCAGGAGTTTTGCCAGAGAAAGTTTCACGTTTCCAAGGTCCCGCTGCACTAAGCAGGAAACCTAGCGGGCAAAGGTGTGGGGAGCCTTAAAAACTATGTGGGAATATGAGGGAACAACAGCCGCAACTGCGCAAAACAGGGTTAGCAAAAGATGAATTTGCCGGGTTGCGCGGAAATCGTTTTCCATAACACACTGTCACCGGGAAACCGACTCCAGGAAGATTGGCGCCGTGCTGACCGATCTGATCCTTGCGATCCTGCATCATCTCGCGATCGTGAGTTTGATCGCGATGCTGGCTTTTGAGTCCGCGTTGCTCAGGCCCGGCATCACGGCGCAAAATCTCAGCCGCGTCACGCGCGTGGATGCGGGTTATGGCACGACGGCGGGGTTGGTGATCGTCATCGGCGTTTGCCGGGTGATCTGGGGCATCAAGGGCGCGGAGTTCTATCTCTCCAATCCCTGGTTCTGGGCCAAAATGGCGAGTTTTGCCGCGATGGGCCTGCTCTCGGTCCCGCCCACCCTGGCGCTGCTCAAATGGCGCAAACAGTCGCGCAGCGATCCGGGATTTCTGCCGGCGGACGCGGACATCCTGCGGCTGCGCAAGTTCATCCAAGCGGAAGTCGGTCTGCTGCTGCTGGTGGTGACCTTCGCTGCGATGATGGCGCGGTATGGTGGTTTTTAGCCGCATTGTCGTTTTTCTTTCGGCGTCGTAGAGCGCTGCTTTCAGCGAGAATTTCGTGGCGCGCGACTCTCATCCCGACCTGGTTCATTTCGCGCTGGCCGTGGGCGGCTTCGCCATCGGCACCACCGAATTCGCCACCATGAGTCTGTTGCCCTATTTCGCGCATGATCTGGGAATCAGCGCGCCCACCGCGGGCCATGCCATCAGCGCCTATGCCTTGGGCGTGGTGTTGGGCGCGCCGTTGATCGCGGTGTTGGCGGCCAGGCTGGCGCGGCGCACTTTGTTGATCGGGCTGATGCTGGTCTTCGCACTGGCCAATGGCCTCACCGGCCTGGTGCCATCCTATCACGCCATGCTGGTATTCCGCTTCTTGAGCGGGCTGCCGCATGGCGCTTATTTCGGCGTGGCCATGCTGGTGGCGGCCTCCTTGGTGCCGGAAGAAAGGCGGGCGCATGCCTCGGCGCGGGTGCTGATGGGCTTGACCGTGGCGACGATCATCGGGGTGCCATCCGCCAATTGGCTGGGCCAGGCGATCGGCTGGCGCTGGGGCTTTGGCATCGTTGCCGCGCTGTCACTGCTCACCGCCAGTTTGGTGGCGCTGTTCGCGCCGCATCAGCCGCCGGAAGAGGGCGCCAGTCCCCTGACGGAATTGGCGGCGGTGGAAAATCGCGACGTGCTGTTGACCTTGGCGATCGGCGCCATCGGCTTTGGCGGACTGTTCAGCGTTTATACCTATCTGGCCGATACTTTGCTGGCGGTAACTCACGTCAAGGAAAGCGTGACGCCTTTTGTCTTCGCGGTGTTCGGTGCCGGCATGATGTCGGGACTGGTGATCGTGCCGCGCTTCGCCCATGGCCGGTTGATGGCGACGGCGGGGTGGCTGCTGGTGTGGTTTGCCGTCACCTTGGCGATCTATCCGCTGGCCACCGGCAATCTCTGGGCCATCATGGCGTCGGTGTTCGCCATTGGGCTGGGCGGGGCGCTGGGTCCGATTTTACAGACACGGTTGATGGACGTGGCAGGCAAGGCCCAGACCCTGGCGGCGGCGCTCAATCATTCCGCCTTCAATGCCGCCAACGCCTTGGGACCGTTTTTAGGCGGCATCGCAATCGCCCATGGCTTTGGCTTGCCCTCGACTGGGCTGGTGGGCAGCGGCTTGGCGCTGGGTGGTCTGGCCATTTGGGCTTTGGCGGTTAAGACAAGCGTTCAAAGATAGGGCATCAACAACCGCGCCGCGGCGTTGCGCAGGCGTTTCCACACCGGCTCGGCCGCCAGCATTTCCGCCGTCAAAATCTTGCCGCTGGCAATACGGGCATCGATCATGGCGTCCAGCTTGGCGGTGAAATCGCGGTCCACGATTTCCAGATCGAACTCGAAATTCAGCCGGAAGCTGCGCACATCCCAATTGGAACTGCCGATCAGCGACCATTCTCCGTCGACTGTACAAAGCTTGGTGTGATCGAAAGGTGGAGGTGTGGCGATTATTTTGGCCTTGATATGCCGGAAGAAGCGCAAATGCCCGCGTATCGCCCAGTCCATCAAATGCTGGTTGCTCATTCCGGGAATCACGATTTCCACCTCGACCCCGCGCAGGCCCGCCTGTTGAATGGCGAATTGCAGCCTAGCGTCAGGCAGGAAATAGGGCGTGACAATGCGGATGCGCTTTTGCGCCATGCTCAGCGCCGCACCCAGCAGCAGTTCCAGCTTGTAGAGATCCGCATCCGGGCCGGAGCTGAGGCCGCGCGCGAAAATCCGGCCCTTGAGGTCCAGCTTGGGCCACCAGATATCCCGGTCCAATATTTCCTCGGTGGCGAAGGTCCAGTCGCGGACAAAGGCTTCCATCACAATGCCGGCGGCGGGTCCCTCCACCTTGAAATGCACGTCCTTGATCTGGCGCGCGCCCGAACGGCTGGCGCAGTTTTCCAGCCCCACATTGATCCCGCCGACAAAGGCAAGCTGTCCGTCCGCCACCAGCAGCTTGCGGTGATTGCGCATATTGAGGAAGGGCATGCGCCAAGGCAGCCAGGTGTGCAGGAAGCGCGCCACGGGAATGCGCGCACGCTTCATGCGGTAGAAAATCCCCGGATAGAGATAGCCGGTGCCCAGACCGTCCAGCAGCACGCGCACCGCTACACCGCGCTGGACGGCGGCGGCGAGGGCTTCCACGAATTCCAGCCCCGCCGCGTCATCGCGGAAAATGTAAGAGCTCATCGCCACGCTGTGCCGGGCGCCCTGAATGGCCGCCAGCATTTCGGGATAAGCCTGATCGCCGCCTTCCAGGATGGTCAATTTATTTCCCGCCGTCAGGGGGCACTGGGTGATGGTTTGGCTGACTTGCGACAAAAGCCGGATATTGGCGGAAGCCTCCGGCGCCGCCGGACCGGAGACATGTGTCAGGGCTTCATTGCCTCTGCGCAACCGCAAGGCGCGCCGCGTCACCCGGTTAATGCCGAACAGGAAATACAGCAGCGAGCCGAAAATCGGCGCCAGCCAGACCGTGGCGATCCAGCCCAGCGCCGAGCGAACATCGCTTTTCTTCAGCAGGATATCGATGGAGACGATCGCCGCCAAAAGCACATAAACGGCGGCGGCCACACCTGCCACGACGGGGGAGGGCCATGTCACATGCAGCGGAAACATGGGTCTCGAAACATTGGATTAGGCCCGGTTTTCTTATACGATGCAGACTATAGGTGATTTGACCGGCAACCAGTTCCCAATTTACCAGTTTTAAATACAGCGCCCATCCTCAGATCCGCCATGGCTCCAGTATTTTCACCCCATTCCAGCGATAACCGGCTCCGGGTCATCAGTTGGAATTTGTTGCGCCGGGTGGGGGCCGGGGTGGAAGACGTGGCCAAGCTGGTCAAAAGCCACCATCCCGATCTTCTTCTACTGCAGGAATGCACCGAAGATATTTCCTGCCTTCCCTCGCTGGTGGGCGGGCATTTTTTCCGCCATCCCATGCAGGCGCGCATTTACGGCCTGGCGGCCTGGAGCCCCCATCCCTTTCCCCAATCCACCGCCATCCGGCTGCCTTATTCCATTTTGCCGGGGCGGGTACCGCCGCGGCTGGCGCAGATCATTTCCTTCTACGGCATCACCATCGCCAATGTGCATTTGAGCCATGGCCAGTTTTTGAATCGCTTCCAACTGCGCCACATCATGGAGCAGATGGAGGGTCCTGCCGCCATTATCGGCGATTTCAACGCCGTGGGACCGGTGGGCTTTCAGGGCTTTTCCGATATCGGGCCGCGCAAGCGCACCCATCGCGCCGGCAAAATCGTCGCGCTGCGGCTGGATCGCTGCATCGCCCGCGGCCTGATGTGTTCGGCGTCGGAAGTCCTGGATAAGGGCCCGTCCGACCATCATCCCATGGTGCTGGACATGGCCGTGGACGCCGCCTTCCATGCGGCCACAATGGAAGACAGCAATCTGTTGGCGCTTTAGCGCCTGTACTCATTTCCTAGTCATCCTTCCGCCAAATTGCGAACCGACAAATTGTCAGCTGTTGGCTCGCAAGAGGTCAGAGCGTAAAGTAGCGCCCAAGCGCCAGAGCCCGATTTCAATATCGGTCATGTATGATGGGCTGGCGCGCCAAGCAATCGCATTTTTGTCGCCGTTCGGACTGAAATTCCGGATTATCTCTGGCAGTTCGGGCCCGTTGGGCTTCCAACGCATTATCTCCAGCATCAGCATTTTCGTAAAAGCCATTCGCGGATTCAATTTTCCGGCATAGCGCGGGCCCATTTGAACCTCCTGTTCATGCGAGGCGGTGGACTCCGTATTGCCTTTTCCATTTGGAGAGGAAGATGTCGAACTTTTTCGCTACATACGCAGCCCAAATCATGGGTGTTATCTCGGCCGTGCTTATTGCCGCGGACCTGATTTTGGATTTGCGGCGCGGCTCGCGCACGCGCAATTGGATTTTGGTGATAGGTACGGTCGTCAGCGTTGTTTATTTCTCCTACCTGATATGGACGACTTGGGAGCCAAAAAAGCGAATGGGCACTTTGGCGCGAGAAAGTAGACTCCGGTTATCATGATTGCGTGTCGAAAAACAAAGCCTTGATCGTTCCGGGTTTTGACCGGGACGACTTGGGCTATGGCTGTTTGAGCCTGGTGTTGGAATCGATTCAGATGCCGGCGACGGAAATGCGCAAGCAATCGTCCGAAACGAAATCCACAGACGCAAACCCGGATTTGAATTTGAACGAGTATCTCATAAATCAAATGGCCGGCTATGAGCTGCTTCAGTTGCAAGATGTTTCCGTTATATTGAAACAGCGCATGGGATTGTACAGCAACCTGTTCCTGGGTGCGGGTCATACCCTGCCGTTCAAGGATTTGAAAAATGAAGGCAACAATCTCAATCCCGGCATTCGGGAATATTTGGTCAAGAATTATTGTATCGGCGGTTGGCCTCAATGCCCGAAGAAAATGCCGCCTATCAGGACGGGCTGGGGTTGGGAGTTGGACCCTGTGGAGATTGAAACGGCTCAGGGAGACGTCACGATTGGAGGGATCCTCAACAGGAATGATCCCAATCTGAACACGGATTCTCTCTCACGCGCAGATTGGCCTAAATACAAGAAATATATCGCCGACTATGTGGAAAAACCCGACCCCAGTGACAGAATACTCATCAGATTGGCGCAATTTCCCCGCAATGGTTATGTGGGAACCCTGGGATTGCCCAAGAGAAAGTTTTCTTTTTTTGCGGATGTCAGGGACGTATGGAAGCTGAACTACAAGGACGCTATTTTGGCGTCTGGTCTGATTGCAAACCCAAATCCCAATGCCGCCTCGCGGATTTATATTTGGGTGGTGAAAATCAATCCCACGACCAATGAATCCGGACTGGCGAGCTGGGACTACATCATTCAGACTCTGCGCGGGAATGCGGCGGAAGCAAAGACCCACGGCATAAAACTTTGAATCCGTCCCGATGGCATGGCTGTGACAGCCGCTAAACGGTCAGCGCCGCCGCCGACTTTTCCAAATTGATCGCGGTGTTAGCCAGCATTTCCGCCAGCGGCCGCTCTTCGCGATTGATGCAATGCGCCGCCGCCAAGCCGATGGTTTCAATCTGCTGCGGCGTGGCGGAAAGCTTGCCGCATAATGCGACGACTTTTTTGCCCCTGGCGCGCTGACACAGACCTTGGATCAATTTGCCTTGCGCGCTCTGGCCGTCGAGATGGCCTTCGCCGGTGATGATCAGGTCGGCTTCGCGAGCTGCCTCATCAAAACCGGTCAGATCCAGCACGATTTCGATCCCGCGCCTAAGCTCCGCGCCCAGGAAAGCCACCGCGCCATAGCCCAATCCGCCAGCCGCACCGGCGCCGGGCAAAGCGGCCACATCCCGGCCCAATTGTTGTTTCACCAGTGACGCCATATGCTGCAAGCCATCGTCCAATTCGGCCAGCACCGGATCGCTGCCGCCTTTCTGGCGGCCATAAATCCAGGCCGCGCCATTGGGCCCGAACAAGGGATTGGTGACATCGCACAACACTTCCACGCTTTCGAAAGGCGGCGGCGCCGGCACCAGCTTGGCGACATGCTTCAGATGGCCGCCGTCCGGCGGCAAGCCTTTGCCGTGTTCATTGAGAAAACCCCAGCCCAGCGCCACAGCGGCGCCAATGCCCGCGTCGTTGGTGGCGCTGCCGCCGATCGCCAGAATGGCGCGCTTGGCGCCGCGCGCCTTGGCGTCGGCCAGCAATTGTCCGGTGCCGAAGGTCGAGGTTTTGCGAGGATCGCGCTCCGCCAACGTCAGGCGCTGCAAGCCGCTGGCCTCCGCCATTTCCACAACGCAGGTTTTGCGGTCGGCGGAAAGGCCGTAGCGGCCGGTGATGGGCCGCCCCAGGGGATCGGCGACTTGCACATCCACCCAATGCAGCGCCAAGGGACCCTGCAGCACATCCAGCAGGCCCTCGCCGCCGTCCGACAGCGGCATTTCGACGACAGTAGCATTCGGATGGTTTTTCTTCAGCCCGGCCGCGATAGCGCGGCAGACGTCACCAGCGGGGAGGGCGTCCTTGAAGGAGTCGCAGGCAATCAGGATGTTCATAGCCCGGGGTTATAGAGGGCCATTTCAGCCGGCGAAACCACCTTCCGCCAGATAGGCGGCCTCTTCCGGCGTGGAGAGACGGCCCAACACCGTGTTGCGGTGGGGAAAGCGGCCAAACCGCGCGATCAGGCTCCAATGCAGCCGGGCCCATTTCAGCCCGTCCGTGTCACCCGTTTCTTCCGCCAGTTTTTCGAACAGCGTCACGGCGCGAACCTGGGAGACTTCGTCTTCATGATGCTCAAAGGGGAGATAGAAAAACCTCCGCAGCATGGGGTCGGTTACACGGTCAAAACCGCGCGCCAGTGCCCGGTCGGCCACATGGCGCGCCCGCTCGTCGGTGGCGAAAGCATGGGCGCTGTGGCGGTAAAGATTGCGGGGAAATTGGTCGGTGAGCAGGATCAGGGCCAACGCTCCCGGCGCATCCTCTTCCCAGGAGGAAAGGCCGCCGGTGGCGGCTTGCTCATGCAACAGCGCAAACCGGTCATGGAGGACGGCATCGAAGGCGGTGTCGGCGTTGAACCAGCGCTGGGGGCCCGCTTCCCGCCAGAAAGCGACCACCTCTGCCGGGTCTGGTTGACGCGGCGCCCGTTTAGTGGCGCTTGAAATATTGTACGGCGCGTTCATGTTTTTCCGCCGCGGCGCGGCTGCTGAAAGTCCCCAGATTGCGGCGCTTGCCGGTTTTGGGGTTTTTCTTGCGGGAATAGAGGCGATATTCACCGGATTTGAGCTTGCGGATCATCGAGCCTGATCTTTCCTTGGCCTTTCCTTAAAGACAAAACGGGTTGCGCCCGGGCTTGTTCCTGCTTTGATGCCGTCCATGACATTCCGCTCCGCTGCCGTCCTGACGGCCGTTTTGGCTAGCTGCGTCCTGCTTGGGGCCCAGGCCGTTCCAAAGAATGATTCAGACCGCAATTTTAAGGAATGTCCAGAATGCCAGGACATGGTGGCGATCCCGGGGGGCAAATTCCTGATGGGAAGCCCGGCGAGCGAGCCGGGACGGTTTGATTCCGAAGGCCCGCAGCATGCGGTGACGGTGAAGGCTTTTGCCTTGAGCAAATATCCCGTCACCAGCGCGGAATTTCTCGCCTTTCTCAGCGCCACCGGTTACCAGCCCCAAGCCTGCAATCCGCTGTTGGGCCTGGGCTGGCGGCAACTGCATCGCGGCCTGGCCGCCACCCCCACCGATGTCGAGCCGCCGCTCTGGCCGGCGGTGTGTTTGGACTGGAAGGACGCGGAAGCATTCATTGCCTGGATCAACGGGCGCGCCCGCGCGAGCCATCCCGAGATCGGCAATCGCAATCCCTATCGCCTGCCCAGCGAGGCGGAATGGGAATATGCCGCCCGCGCCGGCAGCCACACCGCGCGCTGGTGGGGTGACGAGGTGGGCGGCGGCCACGCCAATTGCAATGGCTGCGGCAGCAAATGGGACAATCAATTGCTGGGACCTGTCGATGCCTTCGACACGAATGGCTTCGGCCTTGCCGGCATGCTGGGCAATGCCTGGGAATGGACGGCGGATTGCTGGCATCCCAGTTATGTGGGCGCGCCGGCTGACGGCAAAGCCTGGACCGACAATTTCTGCATCCGGCATGTGATCCGCGGCGGCGCCTGGAACAATGTGCCGATTTTTGTGCGCAGCGCCGCGCGGGTCGGCGCAGCGCAGAACGGCGCCGACCAGGATTATGATTATTCGACTTTGACCGGTTTTCGGGTGGCGCGGGATTTGCCCTAATGGACTGCGAGCATGTCGTATCGGTCCCGCTTGAATGGCCGCTTTGCGCCATTAGCGGCCCTCCCGCGGTGCAGGCCTTTATACTTGGCAGTTCTTTGGTGGATCATCACTCTCGGCGGTTGCCAGTTTTCAAATTGGCGGCTTCGATGTTAAATAACGGTGTCGTGCCACTGTTCGCAATGCAGGCGGTGAGATGAAATTTCTAAGTCTAGTACTATTGCTGTTGGTTACTGGCTCGGCGCTCGCCGCTGACACCGCAGATGTTGACGGTTTTGTCAAATCTACCCTGGCCGGAACCCTCACTCTTTCACGCTGGAAGAATGGAATTTGCCCGTCTACCAGCGGGTTTGCGGACAAGAAGAATAATGATCAAGTTTCGGGCCGCATCAGAGAGATTGCCAATGTTGTGGCAGCTCCAAAGGGCAATTCCGCGTGCGCAACGAACATTCATGTATATTTTGCCTCTGATCCTCAGGCGCTAATTGAAAGCATTCGGGATCACGGTGGGCCTAATTTATCACCAATTACCCATCCAATTCAGGCTTGGTATATTACAGTGGACAGAGATGCTCACAGCGGAGCAATTGGGTCAGGGGTTACCGTGGCGGAGTATGGATCGGCCCGGCTCGTTTCCGAATTGGCGCAAGTTTTTGTGATCGTCAATGCTAATCAGACGAAAACGTACGAATTAGGAACAGTGGCCGATTATATTGCCATGCTCACTTTAGCAGATATGAGGATAGCCGGAGGATGCCAGAAGTTACCGAGTATCACTAATCTGATTTTTTCCGACTGTGAAGCTGCATTTAAAGCGAACGCGATCACAGTTGCCGACACCGCATATTTGAAAGCTATTTACGACGTGAACCCGCGTCACCCTTTTCGCCTTCAGCGAGCCGACATTGTGGCAGAAGTGAAAAAGGCGCTTGCGGCGCACTGATTTGCAAGCACTGAGAGCAGCAAGGCCGAGATTCTCAGGACGATGCAGGGCAAATGGGGGTGGCAACGCATGTCCGCTTTGGGTCAAAAGCGGACATCGCAGCGAGGTTAGTCACCCGGCTGCGACGCTTGCGGGTTTTTGCGGAAAGTGTGGTGGTTGAAGGGCGCCAGCATCAGGCCGGCGAACGAGCGGGGATAATTCTCCACGTCTCCCAGGCCGATATCGTCACTCGGCTGCTTGCCTTTTGGCAAATAGAAAGTGCCAAACAGAAGATCCCAGATGATGACGTCGCCGCCATAGTTGGTGTTGCCTTCCCGCGCGTCCTTGGCGTGATGATAGCGATGATTTTTCGGCGACGAAAAAATGTAATCAAAGGGTCCCAGGATTACGTCCATATTGGTGTGCTGGAAACGGCCGATGGTGCGCGATACCAGATAGGCCACGAATATGATTTCGACAGGCGCCTTTACGAAGGCGAGCGGGATCGCCCACAAAAAGCCGCTCACCAATCTTTCGATCGGATGGGCCCTGGTGCCGTTGAACCAGTACAGGCGTTCAGAGGAATGGTGTACCGCGTGCCAGCGCCACATGAAGCTGTTTTCATGCATCCAGCGGTGATACCAGTAGCGGAAAAAATCATTGACCGCCACGAGCAGAAAGACCTGCACCACGGGCGGGAGCGATGACGGCCAAATGGATTGTCCGATGGCCGGCGATATCTGCTGCACGGCGATGGCGATGGTGGCGAGTTGCAGCGGTTCTATGATCCAGTCGCCGCAAATCTTGTTGCCGAACAGCAGCATGACGTCAGTCGACCCGTCCGGGTTTTTCAGCCATCTTCTGCTGAACGGAATCAGCCGCTCAAGCGGCATGAATATCGCGCCATAAATCAGATACATACCGATCGATGCGATGAAGGTCTGCTTGGTGTAGCCGTTCTTGACCAGATGGAAACCGATTACGACGGTGGCCGTCATGAACAGCGGAAAGAGCGTAACCTGCAGAATTTTTCTGAAGAGCGTACCTTCTATTTTGTGACTCAAGGGATCGACGAGGTCGAGCAACCTGCTGATTTGCTTCACCACCGCGACATAGAAAAGATACTCGATGGGCTGGAACACAGTTTCGGCCACGCGGCCAATCCAGGCCCAGAGCGATCTGAAGGTGTCCAGGTTTGCTTCAGGTGATTGCGCAACCGACATGCAACGAGACCCTTTCCCGCGTGGCCCCATTATCCATTCTCTCACCTGGGCTACAACCCGGTTTCTGGCTCTTTCCAGCGAGTGCTTCGGGAATGCTGCAACTGCGATGAGCTGATGAATCGCCGGCCAAATGTTGACAGGCGATCAGGCAGCGTGGCGAGCCATCTGATCTTCCGGCTCTGCCACAGCCAGCCGGCCTGCATCGGTCACCACCATCCAATGTTCGGGCCGCTCGCGTTTCAGCCGCTCCAACATCGTGGACAGGTGACAATAGCTGGGCTGCCTCAACCCGTGATGCGACACAATCGGCCCTACCGGTGTGAAATGAATGCCCATCGCTGCCAGCATGCGCAGCAGCTTGGGCTCCATGACCGCGGTCCAATGCGTCAAACCCAAGGCCACACTTTGACGCAGCAATTCCTGGATGAGTCCTAAGCACGGCATGCTGCTACGGCATTCCCGGCCGCGCGCTTCGGTAACATCCTCGGCGCCGCGGCGGAAGCTGTTGGAGATTGCAAAGCGCGACACCTCTGCCGCCGTCTCCAGCGGGAAATGATCGCCGGCGCGAATGCCCTGCTCGGCCAGCAGACCCTCAATCGGCAAGGCCGTGCCCGCGAGGCGCAGGATCAGTCTTGTGGTGCCGATCGCCTCGGACGTGGGGCGGTGAAAGATCAGGCTGTGAACTGCATGAGTGTCGAAAACATCGCTTTCATGGCCGCTTTGATGTTCGGCCCGGTCTTCGAATTTCCGCTCCAGGCAATAGACTTGATAGCGGACCGCTTGAGCAGCGCGCAATGAGGTTTGGCTATCGGCGCGGCTGGTGTGAAAATAGCTGTTGTAGCGTGTCAGCAGATCGGCCGGCACGCGCGAAGAGGAAACCGCGCCCCGGGAAGTAAGAGCCAGAAGCGTCGCACCGCTCATCTCATCACTCCGAAAATATTGCGCGCAAAAGATGCGCGCGCAGAGTCACCGGCTGGTTAACCGGAGTTCCGCGAACGCCGCACGCAACGCAGCCGGTAGATTCGAAAATCGCTTGATTCACCTGAAAGATTCGCAGGTCCGGCTGAAAGCGAAGAGAAGTTGCTAGGTAGAAATACGGATGCCACGCGCGGCTCTCATTTCCGACAAGGGCTGTGCATTTCAGATCAAGTTGGAATCCGTTGCTCCATTCCTAGAATGGGCGGCGGCTTTCAGGAATGGAACTTGCCAGAGGCTTGTGCAGCCGCGGTTTTGCGCTCATCGGAGCACCGCTTTTGGATCGAGATTAATCGTTAAAGTCTGCGTCTTCTCATAGCGCACGCCCGGAATCTGGATCGGCGATGCCAGCAAGGTGGCATCCCGCGCCGACAGCGCCATGTTGCGGAAGGCCTTGTCCAAATAGAAGCGCCGTTGATCGACGATGGTGACATCGTCAATCACCCCGCTTTTCAACAGCCGCACTTTGACCAGCACCGGCATGTCACGCGCGCCCGGTATGGAAAGGTCCGGCAGCCAGCGCCGCAGAATTTGCGCACGGATATAATCCTTCAGCGCATAATTGCCTTCGCCGCCGCCCTCGCCACCACCACCCGGTGCGGCGGCATTGTCGGCATTGGGCAAAGCGGCATCCGGCGTCTTCAACTGCGCCAGGGCGCGAAGCTTGGCGGACAGTTCGTCTTGCGGTTCCTTGGTGCCTTGCGGGCTAGTGCCTTCCGGCACCGGTGCGCTTTCGGGATGCGGCCGCGCCACCTGAACACGGGTGGCGGGGGCGGCGCCGGTTTCCTGGCCCTGGCTTCCGCCGATCACCAGATCGACCGGCAAGGAACGCAATTGTTCCTGCGTCACCGCCGGGCGGTGGCCCAGATACCAGAGCGCCAAAAACAGCAGCAGCCCATGCAACAATACCGACAACAGGACGCCGGGAACGGCGTCCTTTCTCGGTTGCACATGGTCCCGGCTCTGGAGGGCCTGCATGGGGCCACTCTATTAATTAACCCCCTCCTGCGCTATTGGAGCCCCATGAAGATCAAGCTATATCAGGGCGATCTGCCGGCCGGGCTCAACCTGGGTCCGCTGGTGGCCATCGACACCGAGACTTTGGGCCTCAATCCCCAGCGCGACCGGCTCTGCCTGGCGCAGCTGTCGGCGGGAGACGGGGTCTGCCATGCGGTGCAGTTCGCCGCCGGCCAATATGATGCCCCCAATCTCAAGGCGCTGCTGGCCGATGCCGAAGTGACCAAGCTGTTTCATTTCGCCCGCTTCGATATCGCCATGTTCCGGCAATATCTGGGGGTGGAGTGCAAGCCGGTCTATTGCACCAAGATCGCCTCCAAGCTGGTGCGCACCTATACCGACAAGCATGGGCTGAAGGATTTGGTGCGCGAATTGCTGAATGTGGAATTGTCCAAGGAGCAGCAATCCTCGGACTGGGGCGCGGCGGAATTGAGCGAGCGCCAGTTGGCCTATGCCGCCAATGACGTGGCCTATCTCCACCAGCTCAAAAGCGCGCTGGATCAGATGCTGGCGCGCGAAGGCCGCACCGAACTGGCGCAAGCCTGTTTTGATTTCCTGCCTGCCCGCGCAAGGCTTGACCTTGCCGGATGGGAAGAGGTCGACATCTTCGCACACTGAGAGCGACGTCCCGCGTAGCGGGTGAGCATGTCCAGTGGACCTGCGAAAGGAGCGAGCGGCCCGGCAGTCTATTCTAGACCCGGAACTCAGCTGCCTTGCGGTCACCCCCCTTTTGGGCGAAACTTGGCACGAAATTCGCTTAACGGCTCCGTAACCCGGCGCCCATAAGCTTGCCTGTCGAAAATACTATTTCTTATCAAGGGCTTAAATGGCGTCGGTCAAGACCCCTCTGCGCAGCCTGTCCGGCGATACTGCCGCCGGTGATCTGACGGCCGCCCGCCGGGTGCTGGCGGCCGCCAGCGAGGCGCTGACGGCCTTGGCGGACAGTTTGGACGGCGACTTCACCCGGGCCGTGGACGTGATGATCGCTTCCCAGGATCACCAAAGGCCGGGCCGGGTCATTGTCAGCGGCATGGGCAAGTCCGGCCATGTCGCACGCAAGATCGCCGCCACCTTGTCGTCCACCGGCACCCCCGCTTATTTCGTCCATCCCGCTGAAGCCTCCCATGGCGACATGGGCGCCATCACCCGCCAGGACGTGTTGTTGCTTTTGTCCTGGGGCGGCGAGACGGCGGAGCTGTCGGATCTCATCACCTATGCCAAGCGCTGCGGCATTCCCATCATTGCTATCGGCGCCAATCCCGACTCCACCTTGATCAAGGCGGCGGATGTGAAGCTGCTGTTGCCGCATGCGCCGGAAGCCTGTCCCATGGGGCTGGCGCCCACCACCTCCACCACCATGATGCTGAGCCTGGGCGATGCCTTGGCGGTGGCCTTGATGGAGCGCAAGGGCTTTTCGGCCGATCAGTACCGCGATTTCCATCCCGGCGGCAGTTTGGGCCGCGCTTTGATCCGGGTCTCCGATCTGATGCATAGCGGCGACCAGGTGCCCCTGGCGCGCGAGACCACCGGCATGGGCGATCTGCTTTTGATCATGGCCTCGGGACGGCTGGGTTGTGTGGGTATCGTGGATGCGGCGGGCGCCCTGATCGGTATCGTCACCGATGGCGATATCCGCCGCCATGTCGCCAGCGGGATCGAAAACCGCACCGCCGCGGAAGTGATGACCTCCGGCCCCAAAATCGCGCGTCCCGGCCAGTTGGCGGCCGAAGCCTTGGCCCTGATGACGGAAAAGAAAATCACCCAGCTTTTTGTGCTGGCGGAAGACGACGCCAAGCCGCTGGGGGTGATCCATATCCATGATTGTCTACGCGCCGGGCTGGCATGAGCATGGCATCGGACCCTCCCACTTCCGGTTACGATTGGTCGGCCCGGGTGCGCACCACCACGGGCGAGGCGCTGCGCTACTCCAAATTCGTGGCGCTGATGAAGCGGCTGCTGTCGCTGGGCGCCTTCCTGATCATCGCCGCCGTGCTGGCCTTTTTCTTCGTTCAGCGCATGCCCCGCCAGCTGCAAATGTCTTATGAGCGGCTGGGCAATATCAAAAACGACCTCACCATGGTCAAGCCGCGGCTGGCGGGCGCCGACGCCAAAGGCAATCCCTTTGTCATCACCGCCGATTCCGCGGTTCAGGACGCCCACAATCCCAAGCGCGCCAGCTTGAAAAATCTGGAAGCCGATTTGAGCTTGGACAAGCAGAATTGGGTCAGTGCCCGCGCCAAGACCGGGTTGGTGGATATGGATACCGGCCAACTGGAACTTGGCGGCGGCATCGATGTCTTCACGGCATCCGGTTATGAACTGCATTCCAACAGTGCTAGCGCCAACATCAAGCAAAGCGTGATTCATGGCCATGAGGAAGTGACCGGCCAAGGCCCGCAAGGCAATTTGCGGGCCGATGAATTCCATGCCGACCGCGCCACCGCCATCCTCACCCTCAGCGGCCATGTTCAGATGACGCTCATAGGAGCCAAGAAATGAAGCAAGCCGCAATCGCCATTGCGTTTCTGCTCCTTCCCGCCGCCAGCTTCGCGGCCCAGCCCGCGGTTGCGCCGGCGACAGCACCGGCCAAACCGGCGCCGGCCCCAGCCAAGCCGGCGCCCGTCAAACCGGCGGCCGACAACAAGCCCATCCTTGGAGAGCGCAACAACAACGCGCCTATCACCATCAATTCGGACAGTTTCCAGGCCGACCTCAACGGCAAGACCGGCACTTGGTCCGGCAATGTCGTTGTGATTCAGGGCGACATGAAACTGCGCGCCAACACGGTTCGCATGACTACGGTGAACGACAAGGCCGACAAGGTTATGGCCAGCGGCAATGTGGTGGTGGATTCGGTCAAGACCGGAACCGTCACCGGCGACAGCGGTGTTTACAATGTGGTGCCGCGGACCGTGGTGATGACCGGCAATGTGGTGATGAAGAAAGGCAAGGACGTGATGCGCGGCGCGCAGCTCACCGTCAATTTGGCGACCGGCCAGGCGGTGCTTGGGGGCGGGGTCAAGGGCCAGGTCCCAGGCCAGACTCAAACCAACACCCGTGTGCAGGCCGTATTTACGCCCAATTCCCAATGAGGAGATGAACGCTTTTCATAGTTCCTTAAACACAAACAGGCATGGTTTTTGCCAAGGACCGACATGACAGACAGATCCACCGAGAACGACGCTGAAATCCAGCAAAATGACGGCAATCCTGCCGAGAACGGCTTTCGCCTGGTCGAAGGCGGCAAGGGGCTTGTGGTTTCGCGGATCGGTAAAAGCTTCAACAAGCGTCCGGTGGTGCGTTCTGTTAGTCTTTCCTTAAAGCGCGGCGAAGCGGTCGGACTGCTTGGCCCCAATGGCGCCGGCAAGACCACCTGCTTCTATATGATCACCGGGCTGATCCCAGCCGATACCGGGTCCATCGAAGTGGATGGTCATGACGTCACCAAGCTGCCCATGTACCGCCGGGCGCGGCTGGGCATCGGTTATCTGCCGCAAGAAGCCTCCATCTTCCGCGGCCTCACCGCCGAACAGAATATCCGCGCCACCGCCGAATTGCTGGAACCCGATGGCGCCCGCCTGGAAGCCATGGTGGAAGCGCTGCTGGCGGAATTCGGCATCACCCATATCCGCAACACGCCGTCGGTGGCGCTGTCCGGCGGCGAACGCCGCCGGGTGGAGATCGCCCGCTGCCTGGCGACGCATCCTTCCTATATTCTGCTGGACGAGCCTTTCGCCGGCATCGATCCCATTGCGGTGGGCGAAATCCGCGATCTGGTCAAGCATCTCAAGGATCGCGGCATCGGCGTGTTGATCACCGATCACAATGTCCGCGATGCGCTGGATGTCATAGACCGCGCTTATATCCTTCACGATGGCCGCGTGCTGAAGGAAGGCACGCCAGCAGAGATCGTCAACGACCGCGATGTGCGGCGCGTCTATCTCGGAGAAAAATTCTCTTTATAGGGCATCATGGCGGGGGTCGGTCCAAAATTAGAACTGCGTCAGGGCCAATCGCTGGTCATGACGCCGCAATTGCAGCAGGCGATCAAACTGCTGCAATTGTCGAATGTCGAACTGGCGGAATATTGCGAAGCCGAGCTGGAAAAAAATCCGCTGCTGGAACGCGATGACCGCGAGGCGGTGCCGCTCAGTGATACCCCCGAAAGCGCGGCCGAAACCGGCAATAATGAACGCGCCGATGTCGCGCTGAGCCGGGACGATTTCTCCAAGACCTCGGACATGGACGAGGCGGCGCGTGACAATGTGTATGACAGCGGCGAGGCGCCCCGCAAAAGCGCGGAAGGGCCGCAGTCGAGCTCGCTGACCGACTGGACCACGGTCAAGTCGGGCAATGTCTATGACGGCGAAGACGGACTGGAAGCCTCCGTCGCCGCCGATGCCTCGCTGAAGGATCATCTGGAAAATCAACTCTCCATCGCCGCCCTGCTGCCGGAAGATCGCATGATCCTGCTGGCGCTGATCGATGTGGTTGACGAGACCGGCTATCTGCGAGCCGAGCTTACCGATGTCGCCGACCGGCTGGGCTGCGAGATCGAGGACGTTCAGGCCGTGCTGGGCGTGCTGCAAGGGTTCGATCCCGTGGGCGTCGGCGCCCGCGATCTGGCGGAATGTTTAAGCCTGCAATTGAAGGCCAAGGACCGGCTGGATCCGGCGATGCAGGCGATGTTGACGCGGCTGGATTTGGTGGCGCGGCGCGACATGCCGCAATTGACGGCTTTATGCGGTGTCGATGCGGAAGACATTTCCGACATGATTGCCGAAATCCGCCAGCTCAATCCCAAGCCCGGCCTGGCCTTCGGCTCCGAACCGGTGACGCCGGTGGTGCCGGACGTGTTCGTCAAGGAAGGACCGGATGGCGGCTGGCTGGTGGAACTCAACAGCGATACCCTGCCGCGGCTCCTGGTCAACAACCAGTATTACGGCACGGTGTCCAAGGGCGCCCGCGACAAGGACAGCAAGAATTATCTCAGCGACTGCCTCAACAATGCCAACTGGCTGGTCAAAAGCCTGGACCAGCGCGCCAGAACGATTCTGAAAGTGGCCAGCGAGATCGTGCGCCACCAGGATGCCTTTCTCACCCATGGCGTGCGCCATCTGCGCCCGCTCAACCTGCGCATCATAGCAGATGCGATCTCGATGCATGAGTCCACGGTGAGCCGTGTCACCTCCAACAAATATGTCGCCACGCCGCGCGGGCTGTTTGAGTTGAAATATTTCTTCACCGCCTCGATCCAGTCGGTGGGCGGCGCCGAATCGCACAGCGCCGAAGCGGTGCGCGACCGCATCCGCGAGATGATCGAGAATGAGGAACCCCGCGAGATTCTTTCCGACGATCGCATTGTCTCGCTGCTGACGGCGGATGGCGTGAATATCGCGCGCCGCACGGTGGCGAAATATCGCGAAGCCCTGCGAATCCCATCCTCTGTGGAGCGCCGCCGGCTGAAGGCCGGGGGATAGTTTCGGGGCTTACCCAATCGGGCCATTCAGGTGGTTAATCTTGCCTTTTAGTCAAGATTGACATTGCCGGGACACCGGCCTATGAACCCGCCGCTTTTGGACAGGCCCCCGGACGGGGCTGCCGCTTTTTTCCGCGACACGTCACCGGGATACTTAATGAACATCGCCGATCTGCTCGCGCCCGATGCCGTCCTCCCAGGCCTGAAGGCGCAGTCCAAGAAGCAATTGCTGCAAGAGCTTGCGGTACGGGCCCATGGCCTGACCCGGCTGTCGGAGCGGCGGATTTTTGAGACCTTGGTGGAACGGGAACGGCTGGGGACCACGGGCGTGGGCGCAGGCATCGCCATTCCGCATGGCCGCATGACCGAAGCCAAGACCATCACCGGCATTTTCGCCCGGCTGGAAAACAGCATCGATTATGAAGCGGTGGATAGCCAGCCGGTGGACCTGGTGTTCATGCTGCTGGCGCCGGAAAATGCCGGCGCCGATCATTTGAAGGCCTTGGCGCGAGTGTCGCGTTTGCTGCGCGACAAGGCGACTTGCGAGAAGCTGCGCGCCGCGAAATCGGCGGAAGCGCTCTATTCGATTCTCACTGGCGACAAGAACGGCGCCGCAAGCGCGGCCTGACCGTTACTTTAGAAGCGTCACCTTCTTCACAACAATCGGCGTCACCGGCGCTTGTCCCGGCATCGGACCATTGTCGCCGGTCGGGACCTGACCGATGGCGTCCACCACATCCATGCCGGAAATCACCTCGCCGAACACGGCATAGCCGGTATTGTTGCCGGGATCGGCCGCCTCGTGATTCAAGGGCGTATTGTCGGCCAGGTTGATGAAGAATTCCGCCGTGGCGCTGTCAGGCGCTTCGGCGCGCGCCATGGCGACGGTGCCGCGCAGATTGGAAAGGCCGTTATTGGCTTCCAGCGGCACCGGTCCGGGATGAATGCCGCGTCCTTTGCCGTTGGCGTCGAAACTGCCCATCTGGATCACAAAACCGTGTGCCACCCGGTAGAAGGCGGTGTTGTCGTAATGTTTTTCCCGCGCATAGCGCAGGACATTGGCGACGCTCTTGGGCGCGCGCACCGAATCCAGCTGCAAGGTGATGTCGCCCATGGAGGTGGAGATCAGAAGCTTGGGTCCCGTCATCTCCGGGTTTGCCGGGGCAGGGGTCACTGCCTGGGGTACAGGCTCCGGCTGGACCGCCGCGCCGTTGGCGTCGGCGGGGGGGGGAGGTGGTGTGGGCTCTTGCGCCAGGACTGGCGTGGCGAAGAAAAGCGAGACGGCGAGGGCGAGGAATGTTTGGCGCATGGCGCCTTCTATAGACAAAAAACCGCGAGACGTCAGTCCCGCGGCTCTCTGTTTTTCGTAAGGCTACGGTTTAGTGAAGGCTGACCGGGGTGAACTGGTTCTGGACAGCCGCGCCATAGGCGGATGCATAACCATCGGTGAAGCCCAGAACGCTGCCATCCTCGGCATGCAGCACATAAAGCTTCATGCCATCGGGCAGATCGATATTGGCCGGAAGCAGGCCAAGACGGTGGGCTTCGTCGCTGTCGGTGGGCTTGATGTAAGCCAAGCGATTGGCCGCGAACTGCTGCTGGTCCTCGAAGTCTTCCGTTTCAAATCTGTCCGTCATGATACGCCTCCAGTCTTGATATCTACGACCCGCACACTGGGCTGGACCTGCCTGCGGGCTAAATCGATCTTCAGCAATCCATTTTCCAACGCGGCAGCAGTGACTTCGATGCCATCCGCCAGGACAAAGCTGCGCAAAAATTGTCGCGCCGCAATGCCGCGATGAAGGAACGTTTTGCCGTTTGCTTCTGCTTGGCGTCCGCGAACCACCAATTGGCGGTCCTCTTCGGTGACGCTGAGTTCCTCTTTGGCGAAGCCCGCCACCGCCAGGGTGATGCGGATTCCGCCGTCCTCGAGCTCTTCGATATTGTAGGGCGGATAGGAGTCACCGGCCGTGCGGGCGGTGCGTTCCAGCAGCCTTTCCAGATGCTCAAAGCCCAGTAAATAGGGGCTTCCGAATGTCGTATGCCTGTTCATCTCCAGCCCTCCTTTGAGCGGCTGTCCGGCTCCCCTCCAGGGCCACCGGTAGAATAAAAATAGGTCGCAGGAACCGGTATTCAAGGTGTGGGAACTCTCCAAATTCAATCAAAGGTTGTGTTTGACATCCGGTTGAACCGGACCCATCCCCCAGGCACAAACCCGTCCATGCTGGTCATTCTGGACGACGGCCCCCGCCGGGTCTTTTGCGACGCCAATGCGGTCATCAGGGCCGACAGCGCCGCCGAGGTGCCCAAGGCCCTGGCGGCCATGAAAGCGGCTCTGGCCCAAGGCCATTACCTGGCAGGATGGCTGGGCTATGAACTGGGTTATGTCCTGGAGCCGCGGCTGGCACAGCGCCTGAAGCCGGGACCGTTGTTGCGGTTGGGCGTGTTCGGCCCGCCCGCCGGGGAGGCCCCTCCCGTTGCAGGCCGCGCCTATGCCGGACCGCTAAAGCCCGAATGGGACAAAGCCCAATATGCCGCCCGCTTTGACCGGGTGAAGGACTACATCGCGGCGGGCGACATCTATCAGGCCAATCTGAGTTTCCGCGCCCGCTTCGCTTTCGTGGGCGAGCCACGGGCTTTGTATGAGCAGCTGCGTGGCCAATCCGGCGCGGCGCATTGCGCCTATATCGACTGCGGATGGGAAATACTCAGCCTGTCGCCGGAATTGTTTTTCGATCTGACGGCAGACGGACAAATCACTGTCAGGCCGATGAAGGGCACACGGGCGCGAAGCGGAGACGACGAAGCGGCGCGCGCCGCGCTGGCCGCTTCACCCAAGGACCGCGCCGAAAATCTGATGATCGTGGATCTGATCCGCAATGATCTAAGCCGCATCGCCGAACCCGGCAGTGTGGAGGTCAGTGATCTGTTCAAGGTCGAGACCTATCCCACCTTGCACACCATGGTCTCCACCGTCACGGCGAAAAAGCGCAAGGATGCCGGTGTGACTGATATCCTGAGGGCGCTGTTTCCCTGCGGCTCGGTGACGGGCGCGCCCAAGATCCGCGCCATGGAAATTCTGCAGGAACTGGAAGCCAGCCCGCGCGGTGCCTATTGCGGCGCCATCGGTCATTTCGCGCCTGATGGATCGGCGCGTTTCAATGTCGCGATCCGCACCTTGACGGTATGGAAAGGCGACTCCGGCGAGCTGGGAATCGGCGGCGGCGTGGTGCAGGATTCCCGTGCCGACAGCGAATATGCCGAATGCCTGTTGAAGGCGCAGTTCTTTGAAATGGGGCGGCGGCCGTTGGAACTGATCGAAACTTTGCGCTGGGAGAATGGCTTTGTCCGGTTGACATCGCATCTTGCACGAATGGAGGAATCGGCGCGGATTTTCGGTCTGGCTTTTGACCGGGCCATGGTACAGGAGGCGCTGGAAAAAGCGGTGGCAGGCAGAACAGGGCGGTTGCGGGTGCGGCTGACCTTGAACGAGGCCGGGCGGCATGAGGCAACCGCTCATGACTTGCCCTATAATCCGCCGCATTGGACCTACGCGATTTCTCCGCAACGCGTTGACAGCCGTGACCCGTTCCTGCGCCACAAGACCAATTGGCGGGAGCTATATGAAGGTGAGGTCAAACGGCTGGGCACCGATGAGGTGATTTTTCTCAATGAACGAGGCGAGATCACCGAAGGCGCGCGCAGCAACATCTTTGTCAAGCACGGCGATGTGCTTTTGACGCCGCTTTTGTCCGCCGGCCTATTGAATGGCTGTCTGCGCGCGGAGTTGCTCGCACAAGGAAAAGTCCGCGAAACAGAGCTTTATCCCGATGACCTGCAGGGCGACGTCTATTTCGGCAATTCGCTGCGCGGATTGATACCGGCGAAACCGCTTTAGACCTTGGCCGCAAGCGCCGACAGCAGCGCCACACTCTCCGGCACCACCCAGCCGCCCACTTCCGTCAGCCGTCCGCTTGTTGCGTCGGCTTTGGCCGCCGCCGTCAGGCCGGGCTTGATGGCAACCCGCAGTTTCGTGGCCAACGCCTGTGGTGCGGGTGCGCCTGAAACAAGCGCGCCCAACTTGGCTGCCTGTTCGCGATCGGCGAGCGCCGCCAGCACATCATCATAAGGCGAGGGCGGATAGTGTTTCACAAAAAGATCGGTGAAACGGTAAAGCCCTGCCGCCACAGCGGCGCTGCCTGCTGCCACACTTGCAATCAGGGTTCTGCGCTTCATGCCACCACCTTCTTCAGGTGATCCGCCAACCGCAAGGCCAACGCGATCAGATTCAAGGTGGGATTGGACGCGCCATAAGTGGGAAACACTGAGCTGCCCGCGACATAGAGATTGTTCACGCCATGCACCTGGCCGTCGGCATTGACTACGCCCTGCTTGGGATCGTCATGCATGCGGGTGGTGCCCAGATGATGATTGCCCCAATCCATATTCTTGGACCAATCCTGGCGGCGATTGATCTTCAGCATGCCGGCGCCCGACGCCAGCAATTGCCGGCCCAGCTCCCGCAAGGTCTGGTGATAAAGCGTGAAATCCTCTTCCGCGATCCGCATGTTGAGTTTCAGGCGCGGCAGGCCCAAAGCATCTTTTTCGTCCGTCAAAGTCAGCCGCCGCTCCGGATCGGGCAATAGCTCCATGCCGCAGCCCAGCGAATAGGCTGATGCCTTGGACGCATCCACACCCAGCGCGATCGCGGTGGTGATGACCGCCGCCCTGCCGGTATCGTCCAGCTCGACCGGCTGCTCCACCGTGGTCAGCGAACCGGCCACTTGTTTTGCACGCCCGAAAGCCTGGGTGGGCGCGAAGGCCGCCTGCAGAATTGGGCCGTTGGCCAGCTTCAGATTGGTGCCGTAATAAGGCGCAAGCGGCCCAGCAAATGACACCAAGGTTGCGACATCGCGGGGAATGGGATTGTCGGCGAAGAAACGGCCCACCAGATCATTCTGATTGCCGACGCCGCTTTTCATCATATCGTTGGAGGCCAACAACAGCCGGGCATTCTCCATGCCGCCTGCGGCAAGAACGGTGACGCGGGGCTTCACGGCGAATTTCTTGCCCGTCAGGGTGGCGATGTCGAGATGGTCGACTTGCTGGCCGTTCGCCGATAGGCGGATGCCCGTGACATTGGCGTTGAGCAATGGCGTCAGTTTGGCTGCGCGCTTGAGTTCGCCCTCGTAACGATGGCCAAAATAGGTGGGCAACTCGCTGTCGCGCGTTTTGGAGAATTGGAACCAGCTGGTATAGACGCCACCGTCGCCGAGCGGCAGCAACGGCCCCAATGTCGTAACGCTGCTGCCGGCCTTGTCATAGAGCCAGGGTCCGGCTTCGACCAATGCTTGGGCGCGAGGATAGTAGGGAAGGAGCGCCTTCTTCGGAAAAGGCCAGCCGGAATAGGGCATCCAATCGCGTTTCTCGAAATCGATCTCATCCAGAGGACGACACCAGCCACCCCAATGATTGGTGCTGCCACCCAGAAAGCGCAGCCGCCCCGCATCCAGCGCGATATAGGACCGCCCGCTTTGGGCACCTGCGTACATTTTCTGGTTCTGGGGATCGAAATTCGCACCGCCGGATTCCAGCAGCAGAATGTTCAGTTTGGTGCTCGCCAGCGCCAGCGCCAGGCTGATACCCGCTGGCCCGCCGCCGATGATGGCGAGATCGGGCGCCAGCACCGTGTCGTCCGGAAGCGTGCGTGCGTCAAGAAAAGCGGTCAAAGCGTCAGATCCGTGGGGCGAGGGAATGTAGCGCCCCCTCTAGAAAACTGTCTTGTCCTAAATGTGTCGGCGCTTGTCTTTTGCCCTCTGGCGGCGTCGCTCCGTCGCTCATGGGCTAGTTGCCCACATCGCTCCTCGCTCCTGGCCAGAGGCCAAAATCCTGCGCGCCGGTTCGTCGCGGTCGTCTCAAACGTCGTCGCTATGGCCAATGTTAAAGCCGCCATCGACCGCAATGGCCTGGCCGGTGATCCAGGATGCCTGGTCCGAAATCAGGAACAGCGCCATATGCGCGATATCTTCGGGTTCCCCCAACCGGCCCAGGGGATGGAGCGCGGCAAGCTTGGCGCGGCGCTCCGGCGAAAGGGTGGCGAGCAGTGGGGTTTCGACAAAACCGGGACACAGACAATTCACCCGCACTCTGTCGGCGGCGTAATCCAGCGCCATGTTGCGGGTGAGCGAGAGAATGGCGCCTTTGCTGGCGGTATAGGCGGCGCGGTTTTTCAAACCGGTGGTCGCCACCCCCGACGACAGATGCAGGATCGCCCCGCCATAGACCCGCAGGGGGGGCAGGGCGTATTTCGACACCAGAAAAGCGCCGCGCACATTCACCGCCATCACCGCGTCGAAATCCGCCATGTCGGTTTCGTCGAGTTTGGCGCGCCGCGCAATGCCGGCGCTGTTGATCACCGCATCCAGCCGGGGCAGGGCGGACAAGGCGCGGCGCACCTGGTCTTCATCGGTAATGTCGCAGATGCGGCTGTTGGCAAAGGGCGAGGCGACACGATCAATGGCGGTGATCGAGGCGCCCTCCGCCTCGGCCGCCTTGGCGATAGCCAGTCCCAGCCCTGAGGCCGCACCCGTCACCACCAGATGTTTATTGGAAAAACGCATGCCCCGTCATAGACGGGGCATGGCTCCATTTCAACGATGACCGCCGGAAGCGGAGATTCTTTCGCCCGTCAGCCAGGACGACTCATCCGACGCCAGGAAGACCGCCACTTTGGCGACGTCTTCCGGCTGGCCGATGCGGCCCAAAGGCGCTTGCGCTTCCACATTCTTCTGGAAGTCGCTGCCGATAAAGCCGGCGCTATGGGTGCCTTCGCTTTCCACCATGCCAGGATTGATGGAATTGACCCGGATCTTGCGCGGACCCAGCTCCGAGGCCAGCACCTGGGTGATGGTATCCAGCGCTCCCTTGGTGCCGGCATAAACCGACGAGCCGGGAATGCCCATGCGGCTTACAATGGAGGAGATGTTGATCACACTGCCGCCTTCCGGCCCGAATAAGGAAACCGCCTCGCGCGTGGCCTGCAGCGGCCCCAGCACATTGGTGTTGAACTGGCGCTGATATTCCTCGGCGGTGACCTGTTCCAGGGGCGCGAATTTGTAGACGCCGGCATTGTTGACCAGCACATCCAATTTGCCGAACGCCTTGGCGGTTTCCTGGAATAAATGCTTCACATCTTCCGTCTTGGAGACGTCACCTTGAACCGCGACCGCTTTGCCGCCTTTGGCCTTGATATCCGCCACCGCTTTTTCGGCGCCCTGCTTGTCGGAGGCATAATTCACCACCACCGAAGCCCCCGCCGCGCCCAGCGCCTTGGCGATACCCGCTCCGATGCCTTTGGAAGCACCCGTCACCACCGCCACTTTGCCTTGTAGATTGCTCATCATCGTCTCCTTTGGTTAGATAGTTCGATGAACGTCGTAATGATAATGGATGTTTTCAAGCCCCCAGAGAAATGCGGCCAAACCGCCAGTGTCGCAATTCTGTCAAATTGACAGGTGTAATAAGCGCTTAGGGATGCATATTCGCGGCATAAGACATTTCACGATCTTGGTGGCGGCGGCTTTGCTTGCCCCCGCCTTGCCGGTTCATGCTGCGGAGACCGCCGCCGGCACGCCAAAGCCGAGCCAAAACGGCCCCCTCAAGCCGGGACGTTCGGCGGGGGTGCACAACGCTCAACTGCCGCGCACCGGTTTGGCATTGGTAGGCGCCAGCGCCATTATCGCCGTGGTTGTGGTGGCGGCCGGCAGCGGCGGCGGCAATGGCAACAACCAGCAGCCCAATCTGCAGAGCATGCCGACCACGACGACGCCCTAGAATCAGGCTTTCGCCCCCCGGAAATCAGATCTTGGCGAGTTGCGCCAGATAGGCGTCGAGCACCGGCCGGTTCAAACTGAGTTTCATGAACTTGCCCTCACGCGCGATGGTCACCAGGCCCGCATTCTCCAACTCCTTGATGTGGTGAGAGAGGGTGGCGGGCGTTACCTTTTGATGCTCATGCAGTTCGCTGCAGCCGGTGGGAGTGCCGCAAGCGCCGACCTGCTTGAGGATTTCCACCCGGCGCGGTTCAGCCAAAGCCTTGGCGATGAGCTCGGATTGCCGGGGGGACAGAGAGATGGACTTCAGCGCGGATTTGGGCATGACCACGGAAAATGGCCTTCTATGCTCTCTGATACAAGGGGAAGGCTGCCCGCCTTACGCGGGCCTGCCGGCGGCGCCGCTACACGCCGTCAGCGGCGGTGGTGAAGCGCAGGCCCAGTTCGCCATTGCCATACCAGGCGGTAACGCCTTCAAACCGCTCGCCGCTCTTCATCACCAAAATGATGCTGGTTCCGGCTTGCGGGATCGCATCGCATTCGATCCCGGCGCCGCTCTCGGAAATATTGATCACGCGGCAGGGAAGCGCCATTTGCTCACTGGGGATGACCAATTCCGCCGTCTGGTCCACGCTGCGGCGTTCATGCGCCCGGCGTTCCGCGACGACAGGGGCGTAGCCCAGTACCGAAGAGTTCGCGAGCAGCATCTGTTTTTGTCCAGGATCTTTGCACTGTCATCCTACGGCTCGCGGGTTAATTGTGACTAAATGTCAGTTTACCGAAGCGGACTCGCGCCGGTTAAGGAATGATTGCCTGACAGTTGCGTCAGAACCTGTTGTTAGGAAACTGCGTCGATCAGCGGCCGGCTCTGGACAGCCACAGTTGCGCCAGATAGCCGAGCGCAGGATCGTCGATACTGGAAAGCGACATCTGCTTTTTGTAATTGATGCCGCTCTCTTCTTCCTTGCTCCAAACCAGTTCGGCCTCATAGACCAGCCGGTCACGGATATTGATCAGATAGAAATGGGTCGGCAATTGCAGGTCTTTGGCGTGTGAAATTTTGGCGCCGCCTGCCGATTGATTGCGGATGATGCAATCGAAGCTTACCGCGCCATCTTTAAAGGCGATGATGCCGCCCAGCAGGAAACGGCGGCGCTGGCTAGGGCGGCGTTCGAGCGGCGTATCCGTAATGCGAAGTCGGTTGTTCATGTGGGCGATACTGGATCGCTTTGGTGAAAATAGCGGAAAGACCCGCCGCGATAGTGGAAGCAAATACTGCCACCCGCCCCAGAAAAGGGCCGACATGGCTAAGACTTGGTAAATGCCGGCCTCAGGGGCGGCGGGCGTTCCGGCTAGAGCGGCGCTTGGGTTCCGCGGCCGCCCGGAAAGCGGGGCTGACGGTGTCCGCGATTTCGCCGAACTCGATCAGCACCATGATACGAAGCCATTTCGAGGCCCCTTCGCGGTCGCCAAGGGCGGCATTATAATGGAGAAGCTCCTCGGCTTCGCGGATCGCCCTGGCGCCATGAAGCTTGATCATGGTCTCGGCCAAGGCTTGTTCGGTCGGTTGTGCGGACAGCATCGTCATGGCGCCGATTAGATATGCGATGCGCGGTTCCCGCCATTGGGAATGGTACGTAGGTGCGCGTCCGTACCATTTCGAGCCAGGGCGAAGCGGAATTAACGACATCTTTCGATCGTTCTGGTGGGCGCCGCAAAAATGGCCTTCAAGTCTTCAGCTTGGAGGCATCCTCGCGTGTTTTCATACGAGATCAGAACATTCGAGCGCAGACGCCGTTCGTCCCTCATCATGTTTGCGCTGTGTCAGAACGATCTGACGGCGATTTTGCTGGCCAGGGATTTCACGCGCGGACAGCAAGCCGTGGAGGTTTGGCGCGATGAGCGGCTGGTCTACCGCGTGCAACCCAGGACGGAGTACTGGTAAGCGGCGTCCCTGAGACGGGCCGTCCTAGCCGTAATGTGCGACAGCAAAAATGACCACTGCCCAGAATGACAGGCAAAAAGCCAGAATGCTCAGGACCACGACGAGGCCAGGATAGGATTTTTCCCCGCCAGCGCCATGCGCGCGCGCGACTGGTGCTGTCCGGGCTTGTTGAGCCACGAGATGAGGCATGACGGATCTCCCTGACAGGATCATCGCCAGCTGGGCGCGATACGCTAGTTCGGGATTTTACGTAGCTGGCGGCTGATCGCGGTCTATTTTGAAAGTTCGCTATTTGCGAAATTGCAACATTGCTATTGCGCAATGCGCGTGCCGCGGAAGTTTGTGAGTTGGCGAGATCCCGCATAAGATGGAAGACAGGCGAGGGGCGCCGATCCGAAAGGCCATTCTATGACGAAGCTCCCACTCGCGCTTGCTCTCATGCTGTCTGTGACCACCCCGTTAGCAGCGCAGCCCAATCAACCACCCTCATTGGAACAGCTCCACAACGCGCTGCGCATCCGGCCGGACCAGGAGCAAGCCTGGCGGTCATTTGAGTTGGCCAGTCGTCCCGATGAGCGGGAGGATGCGCGACGCCAAAGCGCGTTTCAGCGGATGGGGTCGATGAGGTCTCCCCAAAGGATTGATCTTTCCATCCAGATGATGCGCGCGGATCTGGACCAGATGGAGCGCCAGGCGAGTGCGCTCAAGGCGCTATACGCTGTGCTTTCACCAGATCAGCAGGAAAGCTTTGACCGGGAGACTTTGCCTCCAGCCCGTTAGCGAATTGGATCGCTGACCAATTTTCCGCGTGCTTGTGTTGGTGAAATTTGTACTCCGCCGGGAGTGTGCCGTTTGGCCGCCTGCGCCCCTTCGCGATGTCCAGGCGGCGGCCCCACTACGCCGCCAGGGGCCGCCTGACATCGCTGCGGGCGCTTGGCTCCGCCAATTTTCGCGTGAGATTTTCTGGAAGCAGGTTTGCGGTTGCCTTGCACGATGCCGTTTGGCCGCCTGCGCTCCTCGCCCGCCTCAAGTCCCTGTCGGGCGGCGGGCTCGGACGTTTGGCTCACCAATTCCCCCGCCCGCAGGGCGGGGAATTGGTGGAGCCAAGCGGGATCGAACCGCTGACCTCCTGCATGCCATGCAGGCGCTCTCCCAGCTGAGCTATGGCCCCGTACCAATGAAGACCGGCCTGGTGGTCCGGTCTCGCGCCCCGTTTAACAGGGCGTACTTAAAAAACAACGACTAGCTTTCGTCCTTGGAGATGCCGGGATCGATGATGCCGCTGACATCGTCTTCCTCGTCTTCGACTTCGCCCAGAAGATCGTCGTCTTCCTCGTCCTCGTCGTCCTCGACCTCGATATCCTCGATGTCTTCGGCTTCGTCGGCATCCACCACCGACATGCCCGATTCCGCCTCGGCTTCCTCTTCCTCGACTTCCTCGTCTTCGTCCTCGCCGGTGGCCGCCACGTTCAGCGGCGCCTCCTGGACGGTCTCGGCTTCCTCTTCTTCCTCCTCGGATTCGGACTCATTGTCCTCGTCCTCGTCGTCTTCCTCTTCGTCCTCGGTCTCGGCGGCTGCGACCACGCTGGCGTCGGCGGTTTCGGCGGCGCGGCTGCGGCGCTGCTTGAACAACGCCTCCGGCTCATAGCTGAAACCGCATTTGGGGCACTCAATCGGCCGCTTGGCGAGGTCGTAAAACCGCGCATTGCAGCTGGGACAAGCCCGTTTGGTTCCAAGATCTGCCTTGACCAAGATGATCTTCCCGTGAAGAAGAGGTTATTGGAGGGGCGCGTTTGCCACGGGTTGCCCCGCCTGTAAAGGTCTTTTGAAGCCCCTGATGGATAACGCCAATCCGCTCCCCTTAACCGCCCGCCGGGCGGGGCCCCTCAAAGGCATTGCCCAGGTCCCCGGGGATAAATCCATTTCCCAGCGGGCCTTGATCCTGGGCGCGCTGGCACAGGGAGAAACCCGCATTTCCGGGCTTTTGGAATCCGGCGATGTCCATTCCACCGCTGGGGCTTTAAGGGGTTTCGGGGCGGAACTGACTGCCGAGGGCCCAGGCCGCTGGCGGGTCAAGGGAACCGGGGTGGGTAGCTGGCAAAGCCCCAAGGCGGAACTGGATTTCGGCAATTCCGGCACCGGCTCGCGGCTGGTGATGGGGGCGATGGCCACCACCCCGATCACGGCGGTGTTTACCGGCGATGCGTCCCTGCGCTCCCGCCCCATGGCGCGGGTGGTCGATCCGCTCAAGGCGTTTGGCGTCACCTATGAAGGGCAGGGGCCCAAGGCGCTGATGCCGTTGACCTTGCACGGCGCGCGTGAGGCCAAGGCGATCAGCGAAATCATCAAAGTTGCTTCCGCCCAGGTGAAATCCGCTCTTCTGCTTGCGGCGCTGAATGCGCGCGGGCTGAGCCGCATCACCCAAACAACGCTTACCCGCGATCATACCGAGAAAATGCTGGCGGCGTTTGGCGCCAAGATCACGGTCACGCCCGCTGCGGACGGCGAGACGATTGAGATTGACGGCCCCGCCAAGCTGATGGGCTGCACGGTGGAAGTGCCGCGCGATCCTTCCAGTGCCGCCTTTCCCTTGGTTTCAGCCTTGATCGTGCCGGGCTCGGAAATCGAACTGCCTGCCATTCTGCTCAATCCCCGCCGCACCGGCCTGATCCAGACCTTGCTGGAAATGGGCGCGGACATCGAGATCAGGAACAAGCGGGTCAGCGGCGGCGAAGAGATCGGTGATCTGGTGGTGCGCCATTCGTCCTTGAAGGGCATTGAAGTGCCTGCCGCGCGCGCGCCATCGATGATCGACGAATATCCCATTCTCTCCGTGGCCGCGTCTTTCGCCCGGGGCAAAACCGCGATGCGTGGCCTGGAGGAATTGCGGGTCAAGGAAAGCGACCGGCTGGAAGCGGTGGCGCGGGGCCTGAAAGCCAATGGCGTCCGTTATCAGATCGAAGGCGACGACTTGATCGTGGAAGGTGGACCTGTTCCGGGCGGCGGCACGGTCACCACCCATATGGATCACCGCATCGCCATGAGCTTTCTCACCATGGGCTTGGCCAGTGAAAAGCCGGTGACGGTGGATGACGTCACCATGATCGCGACCTCGTTTCCGGAATATCAGGATTTGATGAAAGGCCTGGGAGCTATTTTCGAGTAATGCCCAGCTATCGAAAGCGTCCGCGCAAGAATATTCCCCCTCCCCTTGCGGGAGGGGGCAAGCAATCGAATGCGGCGCGTTCGATTGCTTGGGGGAGGGGTAAGACGTTCGTCTTCCGGCAGTTGCGCGCGGCAGCATCGGACGCCGAACAAAAGCTCTGGTATTTTCTAAGAAGTAAGCAGGTCAATAGCTTGCGTTTTCGCCGCCAATTTCCGCTGGGACCATATTTTGCTGATTTCGTTTGCCTGCCGGCGCGGCTGGTGATCGAGGTGGATGGCAGTCAGCATGGCGAGCAGGCGCAAATAGCACATGACGCGCGTCGTACAGCTTGGCTGGAGCGCAATCAATTTCGTGCGTTGCGCTTTTCGACATACGAGGTGATGACCCGCATTGCCGCGGTCATGGACGGAATCGACGGCGCCTTGCGTCTACTCCTCCCCCGAAGGGATGTTCGCGTCGCGCCCATCCCTTCGCCCCCTCCCGCAAGGGGAGGGGGGACAAAAGAGGTTACGCCGTGAAATCATCCTCCCAATCTATCGTCATCGCCGTTGACGGCACCGCGGCCAGCGGCAAAGGCACCTTGGCCAAGAAGCTGGCGCAGCATTTCGGTTTCGCCCATCTGGATTCGGGCGCGCTCTATCGCCTGACCGCGCTGGCGGTGCTGGAAGCCAAGGGCGATCCCCAGAACGAAAGCGATGCGGTCCGCGGCGCCCAGACCATCGACTTCAACCGCGCCGGCGATCCCGCCATCCGCACCGACATTGTGGGCAAGGCGGCGTCCCACGTCGCCGCCATCCCGGCGGTGCGTCAGGCCCTGTTGGACTTTCAGCAGAACTTCCTGGCCCATCCTCCCGGGGGTGGCCCCGGCGCGGTGATGGATGGCCGCGACATCGGTACCGTGATCTGCCCCACCGCCACCGCCAAGCTCTATGTCGACGCCGCGCCGGAGATCCGGGCGCGGCGCCGCTGGAACGAGCTGAAAACCATGGGAATCCGCCGGGCCGAGCAGGACGTGCTTAACGAAATCAACGCCCGGGATGCCGCCGACAAAAGCCGCCCGGTTTCCCCCCTTAAACAGGCCCCCGATGCCGACTTGCTGGATACCTCCGATTTGGGTATAGACGCCGCGTTCGCGGCAGCCCTTGCCTTGGTTTCTTCCAAGGTCGAAGGCGCGCTCAAGGACCGCCACAGGGGCTAAGGAGGCCCGGCGGCTTTCGGGCATCCCGCTTACTTCACCAAAACCCAACCGCCCGTGGCGCAGCCATGGGAAGTCCACCGCCCTCTTCAAATGGAAGATGGGCCGGTCGGCATGAACGCATGCATAGGAACTACGAATGGCTCGCGCCGCAACCAAGGAACGTAACACCGAAGCCTCCATCGCCACTCCCAGCCGCGAAGATTTCGCCGCCATGCTGGAGCAGAGCTTCGAAACCCAGAGCCCGCAGGAAGGCTCGGTCATCAAGGGCACCATTGTCGCGATCGAAAATGATTTCGCCATGGTCGATGTCGGCCTCAAGACCGAAGGCCGTATTTCCCTGAAAGAATTCGCCATGCCGGGCGTGCCCGCCGATATCAAGGTGGGCGACACGGTTGAAGTCTACCTGGAGCGCGTCGAGAACGCGCTCGGTGAAGCCGTGCTGTCGCGCGACAAGGCGCGCCGCGAGGAAAGCTGGGTCAAGCTGGAACGGGCGTTCAACGAACAGACCCGAGTCACCGGCGTGATCTTCGGCCGGGTCAAGGGCGGTTTCACCGTCGATCTGGACGGCGCCGTGGCCTTCCTGCCTGGTTCGCAGGTGGACGTGCGCCCGATGCGCGATGTCGGCCCGCTGATGAACCAGCCGCAGCTGTTCCAGATCCTGAAAATGGATCGCCGCCGGGGCAATATCGTGGTGTCGCGCCGCGCCGTTCTGGAAGAGCGCCGCGCCGAGGAACGCACCTCGCTGGTCGCCTCCTTGCAGGAAAAGCAGATCGTCGAAGGCGTGGTCAAGAACATCACCGATTACGGCGCCTTTGTGGATCTGGGCGGGGTGGACGGACTGTTGCACGTCACCGACATCGCCTGGCGCCGCGTCTCCCATCCCACCGAAGTGTTGCAGGTTGGCCAGACCGTCACGGTGCAGATCATCAAGATCAACCATGACACCCAGCGCATCAGCCTGGGCATGAAGCAGCTGCAGACCGATCCCTGGGAAGGCGTCGCCGCCAAATATCCGGTGGGCGTGCAGTTCAAGGGCAAGGTCACCAATGTCACCGACTATGGCGCCTTTGTGGAGCTGGAGCCGGGCGTGGAAGGCCTGGTCCATGTCAGCGAAATGTCCTGGGTCAAGAAGAACATGGCCCCCTCCAAGCTGGTCACCCCCGGCACGGAAGTGGACGTGGCGGTGCTGGAAGTGGATTCCAACAAGCGCCGTATCTCCCTGGGCCTCAAGCAGACTCAGGAAAATCCCTGGAATGCCTTCACCGCCAACCATCCGGCGGGCACGGTGATCGAGGGCGAGATCAAGTCCATCACCGAGTTCGGCCTGTTCGTCGGTCTGGACAACGACATCGACGGCATGGTGCATCTCTCCGACCTGTCCTGGAATACGCCGGGCGAGGAAGCCATCAAGACCTATGAAAAGGGTCAGATGGTCAAGGCCAAGGTGCTGGACATCGACATCGAGAAGGAACGCGTTTCGCTGGGCATCAAGCAGCTGGAAGGCGATCCCATCGAGAAGGCCGGCGCCGGCGGCGGCGCCATCAAGAAGAACCAGGTCGTCACCGGCACGGTCACGGAAGTGAACGACGGCGGCATCGAGGTGGAATTGGAGGGCGGCGTCCGCTCCTTCATCCGCCGCGCCGACCTGGCCCGCGACCGCAACGATCAGCGCCCGGAACGCTTCGGCAAGGGCGATAAGGTCGACGCCATGGTCACCAGCGTGGACAAGGCCAGCCGCAAGGTCTCCCTCTCCATCAAGGCCCGCGAAGTGGCCGAGGAGAAGGAAGCCGTCGAGCAGTATGGCTCGTCCGACTCGGGCGCCAGCCTGGGCGACATTCTGGGCGCGGCCTTGAAAAAGAAGGCCCCGGCCAAGAAGAAGAGCGACGAGTAGCCTTCGGCCTCATTCAGTGTGAAAAAAGGCGCGCCGTGAGGTGCGCCTTTTTTATTTGAACAGAATTGCCGCTGGCTCGTTTGCTTGCTTGTTTTTAGGAGTTCAAATCGATGGCAAAGACGAGCAAGTTGGCGGCACGGGTCGCCGAACTGGAAGCCGCTGTAGCCGGCCTGTTCACCGGCAAGCCGGCCGCCGGGAAGAAGGCGCGAGCCAAGGCCCGGAAGGCCGCAAAACCCGCAAAAACCACTGGCGGAAAGGCGAAAAAAACCGTGAAAAAGCGGGTCAAAAAGGCCAAGCGGTCGGCGAAACGCCGCTAGGCGCAGCCCCGCCCAAAAGGGCGCTTCCGCGACGAGCGCTTTTTCTTTTGGCCCTTTCAATTCGGGCGCGCTCCACTAATGTTCGGGGCAAACAACAAAAGGGGAAACGCATGACATTCCATCGCCTGCTCACCATGGCCGCGCTGGCGGCATTGCCTGTTGTCGCGTTTGCGCAAACCGCCGCGCCGCCGGCGCCGCATACCATCCCCACCGACAGTTTTCTCTATCAGCCGGCATCGGAGGTCCAAGCACTTACCCATCGCACCGACGGCAAGCCGCAATCCAAGATCGTGATCGATCACGAAAACTACTTCATCGAATATGTCACCCGGGTGATCAACACCAATGCCGAAGCGCACAACCATTGGTACGACTATATCCATGTGCTGGATGGCGAAGGCTCCATCACCTATGGCGGCACCCAGGAGGGCGGCAGTGATTCCGGCGGCGGCGAGATCCGCGGCGGCAGACTGGTGGGCGGAAAATTGCAGATACTGCACCCCGGCGACCGGCTGGTGATCCCGCCGGGGATGCCGCACATCTTCACCGCCACCCCGGGCCACACCTTCACCTATCTGATCTTCAAGCAGAAGACCTAAGGAGACAACATGCGCAAATTGCTGGCCGCCGGACTGGTTCTGGCGTCGCTTCCGGCCATTAGTCAAACAAGTGCCCAACCGGCAAAAACGCCTTTCACCGCCGTCGAGCAGCTGACGGCGGAAAAGGCTGTGCGCCATGTCAGCGGCCAGGAATTGGGGGACACCATGAAGAAGGGCATGACCCCGGGCGCGTTCTACTCCCAGGTGATGCTGTCCAAGCATGACGGCTATCAGATCATCAACACCATCCGCGACAAGGACGGCCAGGCGGAAATCCATGCCGACTGGAACGACAATCTGTTCGTCCAGGAAGGCGAGGCCAGCTTTGTCACCGGCGGCACCGCGGTGGATGCCAAGGTGACGGCGCCGGGCGAGCAGCGCGGCGCCTCCATCAAGGGCGGCAACACCATGACCATGAAGGCGGGAGATTATTTCTTCGTACCCGCCGGCACGCCGCATCAAATGAAGGTGGCGCCGGGGCAACGCATCCGGTTTATCGCATTTAAAACGCACAAATAACTGTTAGTCGGGCTCGCCGATGATGGCGGCCTTGCGCGGCTGCCACAGGAGATTGAAGGCCAGTCCCGCCATGATCAGCAGACAGGCGGCGAGCTTCCATAGCGGCAGCGGTTCGTGCAGCACCAGCGCCGATGCGCCGATGCCGAATACCGGCACCAGCATCGACATCGGCGCCACCGTGCCAGCCGGATAGCGCGACAATAACGAGGCCCACATGGTGTAGCCGAACAGGGTATTAGCCGCGCTCTGCCACATCAGGGTCGGCCAGATCGCCCAGTTTTGAGTTGTGATGGCCTGGAAATCCCGGGCCGGACCTTCCAGCAGCAGAGACGCAATCAACAGGCCCGGCATGGCGAACAGGCTGGCCCACACCACATAGGCCAGCGGGTTCATCGGCGTGCCGTGCGCGGCGGCCGCGCGCGAGGCTTCGCGGGTGGTCTGATTGCTGGCGGCCCAGCACAGCGCGCCACCCAATACCAGGGCCAGCCCGACGGTGGTGATGTCTTCGCCATTGTGCATCAGGATGAGAGCCAGGCCGGCGATGGCCGGCACCAGACCGGCCAATTGGTGCGCGCGCGGCTTTTCGCCGGTGCGCTGCGCCGCCACAGCGATGGTGAAGAACACCTGCATCTGCATCACCACCGAAGCCACCCCGGGCGAGATAAAGCCGTCCATGGCGATATAAAGAAGTCCGAATTGGCCGGTCCCCACGCACAGGCCGTACAGCGCCAGGCTGCCCCAGGAAACATTGGGTTTCTTGAGAAAGAAAATGGCGGGAAACAACACCAGGGCGAAGCGGCAAGCCGCCATGAACAGCGGCGGCAAGGTGCCCAAGCCCCAGCGCACCACCACAAAGTTGGTGCCCCAGAAAAACACGATCAACAGCGCCAGAGCTGCGTCGCGTGCGGAGAGTTGGGAAGAGGTCATGCGGCCTCGCCGTCGCTTTTGCCTGCCCCACCCGCCGCTCGCCCAAGCTCGCGGCGTTCGCCGCTCGAAACGGTCCACTGGACCGTTTCGTCAGCCTTCGGCTGACCGCGTCTCACCCACAATAGATTTACGGCCAGACCGGCCATGATCAACAGGGTGGCGCTGACTTTCCACAAGGGCAGGGGCTCGCCCAGGATGATGGCGCTGGACGCAAAGCCGATGACCGGTACCAAAAGAGACAGTGGCGCCACGGTGGCGGCGGGATAGCGCGACAGCAGCCAGGCCCAGCAGGCATAGCCGAACATGGTATTGCCGGCCGATTGATAGGCGACCGCCGCCCAAGTGGTGAGGCTGGCATGACGAATTCCGGCAGCGATGGCGGCCGGGCCTTCCAGGATCAGCGACAAAGCCAAAAGCGGGGGAAAAGCAAACGGCGCGGCCCACACCACATAGGCCAGCATATTGACACTTAATCCTTCTTTGGCCGCTTCGCGCCCTGCCTGGTTGCCCAAGGCCCAGCCCATCGCCGCCGTCAACACCAGCGCGACACCCAACAGAGTGGCGCCTTGGCCATTATGCGTGGCAATAACGCCCATGCCTGCAACCGCCAGGGCGAACGCCACGATCTGGTGGGGCTTGAGCCGTTCGCCGGTACGCAGCATCGAGAGCGCGATGGTGAAAAAGACTTGCATCTGCACCACCAGCGAGGCCAGGCCCGGCGAAATCTGGCCGTTCATGGCGATGAACAAAAACCCGAACTGGATCACGCCGATGCAGACGCCGTACAAAGCCAGATTGCTCCACGCCACTTTCGGCCTGGGCAGGAACAAAAAGGCCGGTACGAAGACAAAGAAGAATCGCAAGGTGGCAAAAAACAGCGGCGGCAGCGCATTCAGCCCCAGCCGGATGACGACGAAATTGGTGCCCCAAACCAGGACAACCGCCAGCGCCAGCAATGTATCGCGCCAGGACAAATGCGGTGTCATGTCGTCGAATCCCTCGAGCAGCCGGAACTATAAGGGCATCCGGCCGGCTTGGTTTTGCAAAAGCCGCATGGCGGCCCGCCACGGCTGCATATAAAAATGAGCGTTTCCAAGGGTAAATGGCCGGGTAAGCGACCATGCCCTTGCCGTTGCCGTCCGGGGCGCCCGCCAGATCTGCGCCGGACTGCGGCGTAGTATCACCCAAAACGCGTTCACTATCTTTTGCCGGAACGCTCCCGGCCTGATCGGATTATATCCGCTGCAATTGCTGGGAATTGCGATGCCGATCTGCCCTGATGAAGAAGAGCTGGAGAAGAACGCCGTCGATACTTGGCGCGAGCCTCCCGGCTATCTGGGCGAAGCGGTGCGCCGCGCCAAGCTCATTCCCAGCCGTGCAAACAAGACAGAGCCGGTACCCGCCCAACCTTTAGACTGAAGAGTTGCCCGCTCCTCGAGGCTGTGCCACAGCGGGACCATGACGGGGCTGATCCTTCTTTTCCTGGTCGCGGTATGGGCGGGCATCCAGAATGCCTTGGCGGGCGGAGGCACCTTTCTCACCCTGCCGGCCATGATGTTCACCGGCATGAGCGCGCTGGCGGCCAACATCACCTCCACCGTGGCGCTGTTTCCCGGGCAGATCACCTCCAGCTGGGCTGGCCGCGGCCATGTCGCCGGCGCAGGCGGGCTGTCGTTTCGCGCACTCGTGATCATTTCCTTGGCAGGAGGTGTGGTCGGCGCTGTCCTGTTGCTGGTGACCCCGTCGGATATCTTCAAAGTGCTGGTGCCGTGGTTGGTGCTGTTTGCCACCAGTGTCTTTGCCTATGGCAGCTTCGTGCCGCGCAAAGCCGATCACCCGCCGGTGCTGGGCAAGCTGGGCGCCGGCGCCGCCCAATTCGCTATTTCCGTTTACGGCGGTTATTTCGGCGGCGGCATCGGTTTCCTGATGCTGGCGGCATTGACCGCGGCGGGGCTTTCCATTCGCAACGCCAGCGCCACCAAGAACGTCCTGGCGGGGGTGATGAATGCTTCCGCCGTGGCGATCTTTATCTTCTCGCCCCAATTGCAATGGGTGCAAGCGGGGATCGCCTGTGTCGGCGCCGCGATTGGCGGCGTGATCGGCGGCCATCTGGTCAGCCGCGTCAATCAGAAAGCTTTGCGCGCGGCAGCGGTGCTGATCGGTGTCGCCTTGACGATTGGACTATTTATCCGCGCGCCTTGACCCGCTTCGCGCCCCCAATGTAGCGCGCTTCGCGCGCACGGGGGAGGGCCGATCACGCTTCCTTGAACAATCCGCCCTTGCCGTCCGCCGGCGGCAGTTTCACCCCGATCTTGCTGCGCATGTAATTCACGCTGGCGGCGATATTGTCGTCCACGCTGCCGGTGCCGTCGCCGGGGCGCGGCGCGTCGATATCGAACACCGCCCAGCCCTTGAAGCGTTTCTTGCGCATCACCGCGAAGACGCCGGGGAAATCGACGCCGCCGCCCTGGCCCACCGAGGCATAGACGCTCTTCTTGCGATGGTCCGCAGGCGTGGGCCCGCCCTTGTTGCCGCGATATTGCGGGAAGGTATCTTTCAAATGGAATTCGGTGATGCGGGGGAAGAACTCGTCACTGATCTTCACCACATCCATCCCGCCCAGCACATTATGGCCGGTGTCCATGATCAGATAGACATAATTGGGATCGGTATGTTCCATCACAAAGCGGAAATCGTGTTCGCGCTCCATCGGACCCCACATATGCGGATGCAAGGAAAGCCGCACGCCGTATTTCTTGGTGCGCATGCCGATCTCATTGGCGGTCTCGGCCAGGCCCTTGAGCTGGTCGTCGCTGGGGCCGCCTGGCGGCCGCGCACCCATATTGTTCTTCCAGTGATCTATGCCTAGGGGCTGCAGGAAGTCGCGGGCGCAGGCCTCCATGTTCGCGATCAGTTTCTTTTGGCCTTCGCCGCCCAGCCAGGCATAGTTGGGAGCCGCACCGGGAGCGGGTTTGGGCGCGGGCGGGGTTCCGGGACGTATCGGCAGATCGCCCACACTGGCGATTTGCACGCCGATCTCCTGCGCCAGCTTTTTGAGTTCGGCGGGCTTGTTATACCAGGGCGCGGCCTGGTCGGAATAAGGCTCGAAGCCTTCCAGTCCATAATGCTTGATGTCGGTCAACATCATGCGCATGTCCTTGGACTTGATCATGTCGCCGTCCTTCCAGACGCCATAGATCGAACCGGTGGTGCCGAACTTGATATCGGCGTCGCTGGGATCAAGACCTGCAAATGCGGGCGAGGCGACGAGTGCTGCGCTGGAAACCAGGAAATGGCGGCGATGGAGCATGGCGTTTCCTTTCTTCTGGTTATTACAGCTATTTTATCAGGGCGTCGGAAAACTCGCTATTTCTTCTTGGGAAAAAATCGCGTGATGCCCTTTCCAGCACATTGGGATCCTAAGCTTAGAATTCCACGTGGACAAGTTGT
>JADMIO010928583.1_pt1 | contig 52362 bp, 51 predicted proteins | sample 8958161 | NCBI WGS metagenome assembly JADMIO01 (sample SAMN16585339, study PRJNA669376) | soil metagenome | isolation source: Crop rotation soil | place: USA: Cullars Rotation, Alabama | collected 2011
GCCGCGACTTCAAGTCACGTGAATTCCAAGCTTCGGATCCCACTGTGCTGGAAAGTCCGCCACTTCCGCCACGAGGTGGAGGATCGCATCACCAGCTACCGCGCCAACAAGCCCCACGTGCAAGGCGCGGCGCTCGTGGCGGCGGAGTAGAGGACGAGCCCCCATCCTTCGTCCTCCCCCACAAATGGGGGAGGGCGAATCGGGTCCTAGGCGTGCGCACTGACCGGCCCTAGGCTCCCCCCGTTCGCGGAGGGACTCATGGTCGGCGTACTGGAAGACAAGGACCGCATCTTCACCAACCTCTACGGCCTGCACGATCCGGGTCTCGACGGGGCGCGGCGGCGGGGCTGCTGGAACGGTACGGCCGAGATGGTCGGGTACGGGCCGGACTGGATCATCCAGCAGATCCGGAACTCAGGCCTGCGCGGGCGCGGCGGAGCGGGCTTTCCGGCGGCGCAGAAGTGGAGCCTGGTGCCGAAGGACGACAGCCGCCCTCACTACCTCGTGGTCAATGCGGACGAGTCCGAGCCGGGCGCGTGTAAGGACCGCGACATCATCCGCCACGACCGGCATCTGCTCATCGAGGGCTGCCTGGTCGCCGGACGGGCGATCGGCGCGCACACCGCCTTCATCTACATCCGCGGCGAGTACATCGCCGAGCGCGCGGCGCTGGAGGCGGCGATCGCCGAGGCGCGCGCGGCGCGGCTGCTGGGCTCAGCCAACGTCCACGGCTGGGACTTCGAGGTCGTCGTCAGCCACGGCGGCGGCGCCTACGTCTGCGGCGAGGAGACGGCGCTGCTCGAGAGCCTGGAGGGCAAGAAGGGCCAGCCGCGCCTGCGTCCGCCGTTCCCGGCCATCGCCGGCCTCTACGGCTGCCCCACGGCGGTGAACAACGTCGAGACCATCGCGGTGGTGGGCACGATCCTGCGCCGCGGCGCCGAGTGGTTCGCCGGCATCGGTCGGCCGAACAACGCCGGCACCAAGGTGATCAGCATTTCCGGTCATGTGAACCGCCCGTGCAACGTTGAAGAAGCCATGTCCATCCCGTTGAAAACGCTTATTGAAGAGCACTGCGGCGGGGTGCGTGGCGGCTGGGGGAACCTGAAGGCGGTGCTGCCCGGCGGCGGCTCGACGCCGATGATCCCGGCCTGGCAGGCCGAGGACGCGCTGATGGACTACGACAGTCTGCGCGATCTCAAGACGGCGCTCGGCTCGGGCTCGGTGATCGTCATGGACCGCGACACCGACCTCGTGCGCGCGATCGCGCGTCTGTCGTACTTCTACAAGCACGAGAGCTGCGGCCAGTGCACGCCGTGCCGGGAGGGGACTGGCTGGATGTGGCGGATCATGGAGCGCATGGCCTCAGGCGAGGCGCAGATGCGCGAGATCGACATGCTGCTCGACGTCGCCTCGGAGGTCGAGGGCCACACCATCTGCGGCCTCGGCGACTTCGCCGCCTGGCCGATCCAGGGCCTCTTCCGCCACTTCCGCCACGAGGTGGAGGCGCGGATCACCAGTTACCGCGCGGGGCGGCCGCACGTGCAAGGGGCGGCGCTGGAGCCGGCGTGAGGCAGGTCAGCGCCGGACACGCAAGCGACCAGCCGAGTTCTTCCCTCCGCGAAGCGGGGGGAAGTGTCGCAAGACGCGGCGCGCGATAGCGCGCCTAGTCGCGACGATGGGGGGTCTCTCCGAGGCCGAGCCCTTTCCGGATAGGGCAGTCTCCCCATCGTCGCGGCTTGCTCGCATCCGCTCGCTCGCCTTGCGACACTTCCCCTCGCTATCCGCGAGGGGAAGAACTGGGCTCACCGCACCTTCAGCACGAAGGTGACCAGCAGCGCCGACACGCCCAGGTGCAGCAGCATGAAGCGGACCAGGACCTGGGTGTTCGACCAGCCGAGTTCCTTGCGGGCGTGGTCGTGCAGCGGGAAGCGGACGGACTTCAGCACGTGGATGCGGAAGAGGCGGATCAGCAGCACCTTGATCCAGCCGGTCGCGCCGTTGAGCACGATCACGAGGCCGACCATCAGTAGGAAGAAGGGGTTGCCCGAGGCGACGACCAGCAGGCCGATCAGCAGCCCCAGCGGCCGCGAGCCGGCGTCGCCCATCAGCGCCAGGCTGGGCGCGGCGTTGTACCAGAGGTAGCCAGCCACGGCGCCGACCATCAGGAAGGCCATCAGCGCCCACGAGGCGCCCTGCGGGTTGGTCGGGATGTAGAGGTGGCCGGCGTTCACGGCGTCGCCGATCACCGCGTAGAGCAGGCCGCCCAGGATGATGATCGCCGCGCCGGTCAGGCTGCCGGAGACGCCGTCGACGCCGTCCGAACAGTTGGTGGCGTTGATCGCCACCCAGATCACGCCGGCGGCCAGCGGGATCATCAGCCAGGCCGGCAGCACGATCGGATCGCGCCACACCGGCAGCCAGATGGTGCTGGGCTCCAGGCCGCAGACGATCACAGCCGCCGCCAGGGCCAGCACGCCGTCCATCACCGCAAGCTGGTAGTCCTTGAAGCCGCCGGCCCTCCTGTCGTCGAAGTAGCCCACCAGCATCGCCGCCAGGATCAGGGGCACTGTGCGCAGTGCGATCGAGTCGAACGGGAGGAAGAGCAGGGCGGCCACGGCGAAGACGCCGACGAAGATCACGCCCGTGCTCAATGGCTTTCCGATGCTCTGTTCGGCGTTGACCGCGTGGGCGCGGCCCTGGTCCTTGGGCAGCAGCCCCCAGAGACGGGGCATCAGAACCCAGGTGGCGAGCGCGGTGACGGCGAAGCCCGTGCCCGCCATGAAGAAGAACGAGCCGAACAGCCGGATCGGCCCGAACGAGCCATCCACCACCATCGCAAGCCATTGCAGCATTCCGCGTTCGGACGACCGTTCGCGGGGGAGGTCAATAGCCTCAGAGGGAGTGCGAACGTCGTCCTCGCCCCGCGCAGCGGGGAGAGGTGTCGCGCGCGAAGCGCGTGACGGAGAGGGGGTCTCGCCGCCAGGCGGCGAGCGGCTCGCCCGGGCGAGCCGCGCCCTCTCCGACCGTCCCCGGACGAGGTCCGGGGACGCCCACCTCCCCCACGCATGGGGGAGGGCGAAGCCCTGCGGAATGGCGTATCAAGACCCCGCGATGAGGGGCGACTCATGAGCGGTGACGAGGAACGGGTCGAGGTCACGGGGGATGCGCTGCGCCAGGCGCTGGCCGACCCGAAGCAGGACGTCGACATCCAGGTCGAGGGCCCGCAGAAGACGTGGAGCCTGGTGATCGGCTCGGTGGAATTCTGGGCGCTGGTGGGCGGCGTCTCGGCCATCATCACCGCGGCCACCGCGGTGGTCGCCGTCTTCGTCGGGCTGGACCAGCTGCGCACCGCCCGCGACGTCCAGGTGATGGATTCGACCTACCAGAGCTGGAACAACCTCAACCAGGCCATGCTGGCCAACCCGGAGCTGGCCTGCCCGAACACGGAAGAGAAGTTCGCCAAGCTGATGTCGACGGCCGATCCGAAGTCGCCCACGGGCGGCACCTACCAGGATCGCTACACGGCCATGGGCTACATGATGATCACGACGTCCGAGCAGCTGCTGCAGATGTCGCCGGGCGACGAGCGCTGGGAATTCCTCATCAAGGAGCGCGTGAAGTGCAACGCGCCGGCGATCCGGCACCTGATGGCCGAGGGAACCTACGAAAAACGCTATTCCTGTCGCCTCAGACGGGTTATCGCCTCCGCGCTGAATCAGCCCGCCCCGATTTGCCACAAGGACGACGAGTAGCTCTGCATGCCCACGGCGAAGGTCAACGGCGTCGAGATCGAATTCGAGCCCGGCATGACCGTGCTGCAGGTGGCCGAACTGGCCGGCGAGGAGATTCCCCGCTTCTGCTACCACGAGCGCCTGTCGATCGCCGGCAACTGCCGCATGTGCCTGGTCGAGGTGAAGCCGGGGCCGCCGAAGCCGCAGGCGTCCTGCGCCCTGCCGGCCGCTGACGGCCAGGAGATCATCACCAACTCGCCGATGGTGAAGAAGGCCCGGCAGGGGGTGATGGAGTTCCTGCTGATCAACCACCCGCTGGACTGCCCGATCTGCGACCAGGGCGGCGAGTGCGACCTGCAGGACCAGTCGATGGGCTACGGCCGCGACGAGACCCGCTACGAGGAGAACAAGCGGGCGGTCGAAGAGAAGGCCATGGGGCCGCTGATCAAGACGGTGATGACCCGCTGCATCCAGTGCACCCGCTGCGTGCGCTTCATCACCGAAGTGGCGGGCGTGCCCGACATCGGGCTGATCAGCCGCGGCGAGGACGTCGAGATCACCACCTACCTCGACAAGGCGGTGGGCTCGGAGCTCTCGGCCAACGTCATCGACCTCTGCCCGGTGGGCGCGCTGACCTCCAAGCCCTACGCCTTCAACGCCCGGCCTTGGGAGCTGAAGAAGACCGAAAGCGTGGACGTGATGGACGCGCTCGGCTCGGCGATCCGCGTCGACGCGCGCGGGCCGGCGGTGCTGCGCGTGCTGCCGCGCACCAACGACGAGATCAACGAGGAGTGGATCTCCGACAAGACCCGGTACGCCTGCGACGGCCTTTCGCGCCAGCGGCTCGACCGGCCGTTCGTGCGGGTCGGCGGCAAGCTGCAGCCGGCGAGTTGGAACGAGGCGTTCGCGGCCGTGGCGGCCGCCTGGGCCAAGGCCGGCGCTGAGCGCACCGGCGTCATCGCCGGCGATCTGCAGGACGCCGAATCGATGAAGGCGGCGCTCGACCTCTTCGGCGGCCTCGGCGTCACGAGCCTCGACTGCCGCCAGGACGGAACCGCGCTGGGCGGTGGCCCGCGGGAGAGCTGGCTCTTCAACTCGACGCTGGCCGGGATCGAGAACGCCGACGCGGTGCTGCTGATCGGGACCAATCCGCGCCTCGAGGCGCCGGTGCTGAACGCGCGCTTCCGCAAGCAGTGGCTGGCCGGCAAGACCCAGGTGGGTCTGATCGGCGAGGCCGCCGACCTGACCTACCGATACGCCCACCTCGGGACCGGCGCCGACGCCTTCAAAGGCTTCGCCAAGTCCGAGTTCGGCAAGGCCTTCGCGGCCGCTGAGCGCCCGGCGATCATCGTGGGGCAGGGGGCCCTGACCCGGGCCGACGGCGCCGCCGTGCTGGCCGCCGCCGCCGCCATCGCCAAGTCGGCGGGCGTCGTGAAGGACGGCTGGAACGGCTGGAACGTGCTGCACACCGCCGCAGCGCGGGTCGGCGGCCTCGACCTGGGCTTCCTGCCGCGCGAGGGCGGCAAGAGCGCCGCCGAGCTGGTCGCCAAGGGCGGCGCGGACCTGCTCTTCCTGCTGGGCGCAGACGAGATCGACCTCTCCAAGACCGGCGCCTTCGTCGTCTATCTCGGCACGCACGGCGACGCCGGCGCACACCGGGCCGACGTGATCCTGCCGGGCGCCGCCTACACCGAGAAGAGCGGCCTCTACGTCAACACCGAGGGCCGCGTGCAGCGCGGCGAACGGGCGGTCTTCCCCAAGGGCGAGGCCAAGGAGGACTGGTCGATCCTGCGGGCGCTCTCCGAGGTGCTGGGCGCCAAGCTGCCCTACGACACGCTCGAGCAGCTGCGCGAAAAGCTCTTCGCGGACCACCCGACGTTCGGCGCCATCGACTATGCGCCCGGCGCCGATCCCAAGACCTTCGATGTCGGCGCCCTGGGCGCCAAGGGCGACATCGCCGAGGGCGCGCTGCGCTCGAGCGTCAGCGCCTACCACCTCACCAATCCGATTGCCCGGGCCAGCGTGACGATGGCCGAGTGCGCGGCCGTGGCGGCCGGCGCCCAGCAGATCGCCGCGGAATAGCGCGCATGGACCTGATCAACGAGTTCTGGGCGGGGACCGTCGGCTTCTTCACCAACTGGACGACCATCACGGTCCTCCAGATCCTGGCGGTGGCCGGCTGGCTGCTGATCACGGCCGCCTTCTTCCTGTGGGGCGACCGCAAGATCTGGGCGGGCGTGCAGATGCGCAAAGGTCCGAACGTGGTCGGCCCGTTCGGCCTGCTTCAGTCGTTCGCCGACCTGATCAAGTTCTTCCTGAAGGAGATCGTGGTCCCGGCCGGCGCCGACCGCATCGTCTTCCTGATGGCCCCGGTGGTGACCTTCGCGCTGGCGCTGGTCGGCTGGGCGGTGATCCCGCTCGCGCCGGGCTGGGTGGTCTCCAATATCAACGTCGGGATCCTCTACCTCTTCGCGATCTCCTCGCTCGGCGTCTACGGCATCATCATGGGTGGGTGGGCTTCGAACTCGAAGTATCCGTTCCTCGGCTCGCTGCGCTCCGCGGCCCAGATGGTCAGCTACGAGGTCTCGATCGGCTTTGTGATCATCACGGTGATCCTGCTGGCCGGCAGCATGAACCTGACCACCATCGTGAACGAACAGGCCGGCGGCGTCTGGAACTGGAACCTGTTCGGCGGCTCGCGCGGCGGCCCGGCCAAGTACCTCGCCACCCTGATCATGGTCCCGATGGCGGTGGTGTTCTTCATCTCGGCGCTGGCCGAGACCAACCGCCCGCCGTTCGACCTGCCCGAGGCCGAGAGCGAACTCGTGGCGGGCTACCAGGTCGAGTATTCCTCGACGCCGTTCCTGATCTATATGATCGGCGAGCTGTGCAACATCATCCTGATGTGCGCCATGATCAGCATCCTCTTCTTCGGGGGCTGGCACGCGCCCTGGCCTGAGGACTATCTGGTGAACTGGGCGCCGACCGCGGCGAGCTTCCACGGCTTCGCCTTCTTCTTCGCCAAGGTGATCTTCTTCTTCTTCATGTTCGCCATGGTGAAGGCGATCGTGCCCCGCTACCGCTACGACCAGCTGATGCGCCTGGGCTGGAAGGTCTTCCTGCCGACCGCGCTGGCGGCCGTGGCGCTGATCGGCGGCCTGCGCGTCTACGGGCTCGCCGGATGATCCGCGCCCTCGCCCTCAGCCTGCTGTTCCTGACCAGCGCCTGCACCGGCGGCTCCTATGGCCTCAGCGACGGCGACGCGAGCTACGACGAGATCCGCAAGGCCTCGGACGACTGCAAGGCCAAGGGCGGCGAAATCCGCCTGAAGAGCGGCGGCGATAACCGCGAGCTCTCCGACTACGAGTGCAAGATCCCGAAGGGCTCCTGAAGAATGTTGGCCAGGCTCAACCAGGCGCTCCGCGGCGCCGCCCTGATGGACTTCACCGGCGCCTTCTTCCTGGGCCTGAAGTACATGGTCAGACCCAAGGCCACTGTCCTCTATCCCAACGAGCGCGGGCCGCAGTCGCCGCGCTTCCGCGGCGAGCACGCCCTGCGGCGCTATCCCAACGGCGAAGAGCGCTGCATCGCCTGCAAGCTCTGCGAGGCGATCTGCCCGGCCCAGGCGATCACCATCGAGGCCGAGCCTCGCGAGGACGGGAGCCGCCGCACGACCCGCTACGACATCGACATGGTGAAGTGCATCTACTGCGGCCTCTGCCAGGAGGCCTGCCCGGTGGACGCCATCGTCGAGGGCCCGAACACCGAGTTCGCCGTCGAGACCCGCGAGGAGCTCTACTACGACAAGGAACGACTGCTCGCGAACGGCGACCGCTGGGAGCGTCAGATCGCGAAGAATCTGGAACTGGATGCGCCCTACCGCTAAGGACGGGGCGCGACTCGCAAGGGGGCTCTTTGGGCCCCCTTCGCTGTATGACGGACGGGAGTTTCAACTAGCCTGATGCTGGTCCAGGCCATCGCCTTCTATGTGCTTGCCGCGGCCACCGTGGTCAGCGGCGGCGCCGTGGTCATGGCGCGCAATCCCGTGCACTCCGTGCTGTTCCTGATCACCGCCTTCTTCTCGGCGGCGGGGCTCTTCGTGATGATGGGCGCCGAGTTCCTCGCCATGCTGCTGGTGGTCGTCTACGTCGGCGCCGTCGCGGTGCTCTTCCTCTTCGTCGTGATGATGCTCGACGTCGATTTCGCGGCGCTGCGGCAGGGCTTCGCGCGCTACCTGCCGATCGGGGCGGTGGTCGCCGGCGTGCTCGTGATCGAGATGTTCATCGTCGGCGCGACCATCGCCGAGAAGGGCGCCGCCGGTAAGAACGCCGCGCCGCTGCCCGCGACCGACGTCACCAACGCCGAGGCGATCGGCCGGGTGCTCTATACGGACTACGTCTACTTCTTCCAGGCCGCCGGCATGGTGCTGCTGATCGCCATGATCGGGGCCATCGTGCTGACCCTGAAGCACCGCGAAGGCGTCAAGCGCCAGAACATCGCCGCCCAGGTCGCGCGCACGCCCGCCACCGGCGTGCGGACGGTGAAGATCCAATCCGGTGCAGGGATCGACGCTTAGATGGAGATCGGCCTCACCCACTACCTCGGCGTCGCGGCGATCCTGTTCACGATCGGCGTCTTCGGCATCTTCGTGAACCGCAAGAACGTGATCGTCATCCTGATGTCGATCGAGCTGATCCTGCTGGCTGTGAACATCAACCTCGTCGCCTTCTCGGTCTTCCTGCACGACGTGGTGGGCCAGATCTACGCGATGTTCGTGCTCACCGTGGCCGCCGCAGAGGCGGCCGTGGGTCTGGCGATCCTGGTCACCTTCTTCCGTAACCGCGGCGACATCGCCGTCGACGACGCCTCGATGATGAAGGGCTAAGCGTGGAGACCCTCGTCACCGTCATCGTTCTGGGACCGCTGATCGGCGCCGCCATCGTCGGCCTGTTCGGCCGGCGCCTGGGCGATACCGTCTCGATGAGCATCACGACGGGGCTGCTGTTCCTGTCGGCGGCGCTCAGCTGGTACGTCTTCGCCCAGTGGCAGTCCGGCGCGCTGGAAGCCTTCACCCACCGCCTCGCCCCCTTCATCCACGTCGGCGACTTCAAGTCCGACTGGTCGGTGCGGATCGACGCCCTGTCGGTGGTGATGCTGGTGGTGGTCAACACCGTCTCCTCGCTCGTCCACCTCTACTCCTGGGGCTACATGGCCGAGGATCCGGCCAAGCCGCGGTTCTTCGCCTACCTGTCGCTGTTCACGTTCGCGATGCTGGCGCTGGTGACCGCCGCCGACTTCATGCAGCTGTTCTTCGGCTGGGAAGGCGTGGGCTTGGCCAGCTACCTGCTGATCGGGTTCTGGCACCACAAGGAGAGCGCCAACTCGGCGGCCATCAAGGCCTTCGTGGTCAACCGCGTCGGCGACTTCGGCTTCGCCCTCGGCATCATGACCGTGTTCTGGGCGTTCGGCTCGATCCGCTTCGCCGAGGTGTTCCCCCAGATCGCGGCGCACGCCAGGCAGGGCTGGGACTTCGCCGGCCAGACCTGGAGCCTGGTCGACCTGGCCGCCGTGCTCCTCTTCATCGGCGCCATGGGCAAGAGCGCCCAGTTCTTCCTGCACACCTGGCTGCCGGACGCCATGGAAGGCCCGACGCCGGTGTCGGCCCTGATCCACGCGGCGACCATGGTCACCGCCGGTGTCTACATGGTCTGCCTCCTCTCGCCGCTGTTCGAGTACGCCCCGCAGGCCAAGCAGATCGTCACCATCGTCGGCGCGACGACGGCGCTCTTCGCCGCCACGGTCGGCCTGGCCCAGAATGACATCAAGCGGGTGATCGCCTATTCGACCTGCTCGCAGCTCGGCTACATGTTCTTCGCCGCCGGCGTGGGCGCCTACCAGGCGGCGATGTTCCACCTCTTCACGCACGCCTTCTTCAAGGCTCTGCTCTTCCTCGGCGCCGGCAGCGTCATCAATGGCATGCACCACGAGCAGGACATGCGGAAGATGGGCGCCCTTTGGCGCTACCTGCCGGTCACCTACGCCGTCATGACCATCGGGACGATCGCCATCACCGGCGTCGGCATCCCGGGCGTCGGCGGCTTTGCAGGCTTCTATTCCAAGGACACGGTCATCGAGAGCGCCTGGGCCGCGGCTCAGCAGTACGCCGGAGAGGGCAGCTTCGCCTTCGTGGTCGGCCTGATGGCCGCCGGCCTGACCGCCTTCTACTCGTGGCGCCTGGTGTTCATGACCTTCCACGGCCACGCCAAGTGGGGCCCGGATGCGCACCACGGCGCCGACGACCACGCCAGCCACGCCCAGATCGAGACGCATGACGAGCCGCTGGCCGATCACGACGATCACGGCCACGGCGACCATGGCCATCACGACCTGCAGCCGCACGAGAGCCCGTGGACCATGCGCGTGCCGTTGCTGATCCTGTCGCTCGGCGCGATCGCTTCGGGCTTCATCTGGGCCGACACGTTCGTCGGCCACCACTGGCACGAGTTCTGGCGCGGCGCGATCTACATCACCCCGGCCAACCACATCCTCGACGCCTCGCACAACGCGCCGGAGATCATCCGCTGGTCGCCGCTGATCATGACGATCCTGGGCACGTTCATCGCCTGGTGGGTCTACATCCGCAACGAAGGCATGGGCGCGCGCATCGCGGCCAACCGCGGGCCGCTGTGGAGCTTCCTCTACAACAAGTGGTACTTCGACGAGCTCTATCAGGCGACGTTCGTGCGCCTCGCCAAGCTGCTCGGCGACCTCTTCTGGAAGGTCGGCGACCAGAAGATCATCGACGGGCTCGGGCCTGACGGCGTCTCGGCCGTGGCGGCCACGACCGGCCGGCGCATCTTCAGCCGCGCCCAGACGGGCTACGTCTATCACTACGCGTTCGTGATGCTGGTCGGGGTCGCCCTCCTGCTGGCCTACGCCATGTGGGCCTTCTCCTGATGACCGGCATCCTCTCGCTCACCACCTTCGCGCCGCTGATCGGCGTCGCCGCGATCCTGGTCCTGCGCTTCTTCGGCAAGCCGGGCGACGCGGGCACGGTCAACGCCGCCAAGTGGATCGCGTTGGCCACCACGGTGGCCACGCTGGCGCTCTCGGTGCTGCTGGTCGCCCAGTTCGACGCAAGCCAGGCCGGCATGCAGTTCGTGGAAGACGCGCCCTGGTTCGCCGGGCTGCACTACCGCATGGGCGTCGACGGGATCTCGGTCCTGTTCGTGCTGCTGACCGCGTTCTTGATGCCGATCTGCATCGCCGCCAGCTGGACCTCCATCAAGGAGCGGGTGATCGAGTACATGATCGCCTTCCTGGTGCTCGAGACGCTCGTGGTCGGCGTCTTCTGCGCCCTCGATCTGGCCCTCTTCTACCTGTTCTTCGAAGGCCAGCTGATCCCGATGTTCCTGATCATCGGCATCTGGGGCGGCAAGAACCGGGTCTACGCGGCCTTCAAGTTCTTCCTCTACACCTTGCTTGGCTCGGTCCTGATGCTGGCGGCGATCCTCTACATGATCGCCACGGCCCACACCTCGTCGATCCCCGAACTGATGGCGTACAAGTTCCCGACCGACGTGCAGACATGGCTGTGGCTGGCCTTCTTCGCCTCCTTCGCCGTCAAGATGCCGATGTGGCCGGTGCACACCTGGCTGCCCGACGCGCACGTCGAGGCGCCGACCGCCGGCTCGGTGATCCTGGCCGGCATCCTGCTGAAGATGGGCGGCTACGGCTTCCTGCGCTTCTCGCTGCCGATGTTCCCGGACGCCAGCTGGCAGTTCACGCCGCTGGTCTTCGCGCTTTCGGTCATCGCCATCGTCTACACCTCGCTGGTCGCCTTCCGGCAGACCGACATCAAGAAGCTGATCGCCTATTCGTCCGTGGCCCACATGGGCTTCGTCACCATGGGCATCTTCTCCGGCAACCTCGCCGGCGAGCAGGGCGCGATCTTCCAGATGCTGAGCCACGGGGTGATCTCGGGCGCGCTCTTCCTCTGCGTCGGCGTCGTCTATGACCGCATGCACACCCGCGAGATCGCCTTCTACGGCGGCCTCGTCACCCGCATGCCGTGGTACGCGGCGGTCTTCATGCTGTTCACGATGGGCAACGTCGGCCTGCCGGGCACCTCCGGCTTCGTCGGCGAGATCCTGACCATGACCGGCGTCTACGGCGCGTCGACCTGGACGGCGCTGATTGCCGCTACGGGCGTGATCCTCTCGGCGGTCTATGCTCTGACGCTCTACAAGCGCGTGATCTTCGGAACGATCACCAACCCCGAGCTCTCCGGCATCACCGACCTCGAGACGCGTGAGGCCGTCATTTTCGTTCCGCTGATCGTCGCCACCCTGGCGATGGGCGTCTTCCCCAACATGGTGTTCGATCTGACCCAGGCGTCGGTCCAGCAGCTCGTCGGCGCCTACAGCGCCGCCACCGGCCAGTAGGGGCGCGCGTCATGGATCTCCACGCCAGCGCCGCCATCGCCCTTCCCGAGCTGATCCTCGCGGGCGGCGCCATGCTGCTGCTCGTCTGGGGCGCCTACGCGAAGAAGACCGGCGCGATCTTCAACGCCGCGGCCATCGCCGTGCTTGCCGGCGCCGGCGTCGCCGCCGCCGTCGGTGAGCTGGGCCGCGCCTTCGCGGGCGGCCTCGTGGCCGACCCGATGGCGGTCTTCGCCAAGGTGACGATTTACGCCGCCAGCGCCGTGGCCATCCCGCTCGGCGACGGCTGGTTCCGCCGCCGCGGCGTGGTGCGCTTCGAGTATCCGGTGCTGGTGATCCTCAGCGCGCTCGGCATGGGCATGATGGCCTCGGCCGGCGATCTGATCAGCCTCTACGTCGGGGTCGAACTGCAGTCGCTGGCGCTCTACATCCTGGCCGCCTTCCACCGCGACGACGCGCGTTCCTCAGAGGCCGGCCTGAAGTACTTCGTGCTCGGCGCGCTGTCGTCGGGCCTGCTGCTCTACGGCGCTTCGCTGATCTACGGCTTCGCCGGCTCGACCCACTTCGACGTCATCGCCGCGGCGGTGAAGGACGGGGCGGGGACCGGCGTCCTCTTCGGTCTGGTGTTCCTGATCTGCGGCCTGGCGTTCAAGGTCTCGGCCGCGCCGTTCCATATGTGGACGCCCGACGTCTACGAAGGCGCCCCGACGCCCGTGGTCGGCTTCTTCGCCGGCGCGCCGAAGGTGGCGGCCATGGTGCTGTTCGCCCGCGCCCTCGTCGAAGGCTTCCCGGGCGCTTCGGCGCAGTGGGGCCAGGTGCTGATCCTGATCGCCATGGCCTCGGTCGCTGTCGGCGCTTTCGCGGGCCTGGCGCAGAAGAACCTCAAGCGCCTCTGGGCCTACTCCTCGATCGCCAACATCGGCTACGCGCTGGTCGGGCTGGCGTCGGGCACGGAGATGGGCGTTCAGTCGATGCTGGTCTTCATGGTGCTCTACACCGTCGACGTGACCGGCTTCTTCGCCTGCCTCAGCGCGCTCAGCCGCGACGGGCGGCCGATGGAGACGATGGACGACTTCGCCGGACTGATCCGCCAGCGCCCCGGCCTGACGCTGGCGATGACCGCTTTTGCGCTGTCGGCGCTCGGCCTGCCGCCGTTCAGCGGTTTCTGGGCCAAGTTCTATGTCTTCAAGGCGGCCATCGCCGCCGGTCTCGGCCCGTGGGCCGTCGCCGCCTTGCTGGGCAGCGTCGTGGCGGCCTTCTACTACCTGCGCCTGATCAAGGTGATGTGGCTCGACCCCGCGCCGGGTGATACCGACAAGCCGGCCCCGGAAGCGCGGGCCATCGCCATCGCCATGGCCCTCTTCGCCTTCCCGGTGGTGCTGGTGGCCCTCGCCGCCATCGACCCCCTGGCCCAGGCCGCCGCCGCCGCGCTGACTCACCGCTAGCATGGCCATCCCGCCGATCGAGGCGCTGGAGGAGATCGATTCCACCAACGCCGAGGCGCGCCGCCGCGCCGAAGCGGGGCAGGGGGGACCGGTCTGGATCACCGCCAGGCGGCAGACCGCGGGCCGTGGGCGACGCGGCCGCTTGTGGGAGACCGGCAGCGGCAATCTCGCAGCCACGCTTCTGTGTCTCACCGACAAGCCGGCCGGTGAGGCCGCTCAGGTCTCCTTCGTCGCGGCCCTCGCCGTCGCCGACCTTCTGAGCGACTACGCGCCGCCGAACCTGGTCTCTCTGAAGTGGCCCAACGATCCCCTGATCGCGGGGAAGAAAGCCTGCGGCATCCTCATCGAGTCCGGGCCGTTCGAGCGCGGCGGCCTGTGGCTGGCGGTCGGCATCGGCGTCAATCTGGCGACACCGCCGGCGCAGTCCGAGCGCCCGGCCACCGCGCTCGCGGACCACATGCGCGCGCCGCCGCCGTCGCCGCTCGAGGCGCTGAACGGCCTGGCCGAGGCCTTCGAGCGCTGGCGCACGCTCTGGCAGAGCGCCGGCTTTCCCGCCATCGCCAGCGCCTGGACGGCGCGCGCTCACGGCATCGGGGCGCCCTGCACCGCACGGCTTGCGAACGAGACCATCGAGGGGATCGCCGAAGGTCTGGACGCGGACGGCGCGCTGAGGCTTAGAACGCCGAGCGGTCAGGTGCGCCGGATCACCGCCGGCGACGTGTTCTTCGGAGAGGCGTGATGCTGCTGGCCATCGACGAAGGCAACACCAACACGGTCTTCGCCGTGCACGACGGAGAGGGGTGGATCGCCCAGTGGCGGGCGGCCACAGACATGACCCGCACCGCAGACGAGTACGCCGTGTGGCTTTCACAGTTGCTCCAGATGGCGGGCCTGGCCCTGGGCGCGCTCGACGCCTGCATCATCTCCACCGTCGTGCCGCAGTCGCTGTTCAACCTGCGCAACCTCTCGCGCCGATACCTGCACGTCGAGCCGATGGTGATCGGCGAGAACGTGGACCTCGGCATCGAGATCCGCATCCAGAAGCCCTCCGAGGCCGGCGCCGACCGCTTGGTCAACGCCATCGGGGCCCACATCACCTATCCGGGGCCGCTGCTGGTGATCGACTCAGGCACCGCCACCACCTTCGACGTCGTCGGCGCCGACGGCGGTTTCGAGGGCGGCGCCATCGCGCCGGGCATCAACCTCTCCATGCAGGCGCTGCACACGGCCGCGGCGCGGCTGCCGCGCGTGGCGATCCAGCGGCCCCAGAACATCATCGGCACCGACACCGTGTCGGCCATGCAGACCGGCGTCTTCTGGGGTTACATCTCGCTGATCGAGGGCCTCGTGCGGCGCTTCAAGGAGGAGTACGGCGCGCCGATGACCGTCGTCGGCACCGGCGGCGTCGCCAGCCTGTTTGAGAACGCGACGGACGTGATCGAGCGCTTCGACCACGACCTGACGATCAAGGGCCTGTTGGAAATCTACCGCCGAAACCCCAACTTCCGCGGCAAATGACAAGTAACAAGAACGACGAGCTCGTCTTCCTGCCGCTGGGCGGGTCGAACGAGATCGGGATGAATTTCAACCTCTACGGTTTCGGCCCGCCCCACGCGCGCAAGTGGATCGTGGTCGATCTGGGCGTCACCTTCGGCGACCAGACGACGCCGGGCGTCGAGATCATCCTGCCCGACCCCGAATTCATCGAGGAGCACGCCAAGGACATCCTCGGCATCGTGCTGACCCACGCACACGAAGACCACATCGGCGCGGTCGGCTGGCTCTGGCCGCGCCTGCAGGCGCCGATCTACGCCACGCCCTTCACCGCCTTCCTGCTGCGCGAAAAGCTGCGCGAGGCCGACCTGCTCGACGAAGCGCGGATCACCGAAGTTCCGCTGAACGGCTCGATCAAGCTGGGGCCGTTCGAGATCGACCTGATCACGCTCACCCACTCGATCCCCGAGCCGAACGGCCTGGCGATCAGGACGCCGCTGGGCACAATCCTGCACACCGGGGACTGGAAGATCGATCCGGACCCGCTCACCGGCGCCGCCACAGACGAAGGCGCCATCCGCCGCCTCGGCGACGAGGGCGTGCTGGCCATGGTTTGCGACTCCACCAACGTCTTCGTCGACGGCGAGGCCGGCTCGGAGGCGCAGGTGCGCGAGACCCTCAACACGCTGATCGGCCAGTTGAAGGGCAAGATCGCCGCCGCCTGCTTCGCCTCCAACGTCGCGCGCATGGACACCATCATCCGCGCCGCCGAGGCCAACGGCCGGCGCGTGTGCCTGGTCGGCCGCTCGATGATCCGCATGTCGGCGGCGGCCCGCTCGGTAGGCCTGCTGCAGGGGGTGAAGGACTTCCTGCCGGACACCGAGGCCAAGCACCTGCCCGACAACGCCGTGCTCTACCTCTGCACCGGCAGCCAGGGTGAGCCGCGGGCCGCGCTCGCGCGCGTCGCCGACGGCACCCACCCGCACGTCAAGCTGGGCGACGGCGACCACTGCATCTTCTCCTCGCGGGTGATCCCCGGCAACGAGGTGCCGATCCGCAACCTGCAGAACAACCTCGCCGACCGCGGCGTGCGCCTCTACACCGAGCGCGACCACCCGGGCATCCACGTCTCCGGCCACCCGTGCCGCGATGAGCTGAAGCGGATGTATCAGTGGGCGCGGCCCCAGATCGCCGTGCCGACCCACGGCGAGCGCCGCCACCTACTGGAGCACGTCAACCTCGCCAAGGATCTGCAGGTCCCCGACACGCTCGCGCCGCGCAACGGCGACATGGTGCGCCTGGCCCCCGGCAAGGTGATGATCGTCGACGAGGTTCCGTCCGGCCGCCTCTACGTCGACGCCGGCATGGTGACGCCCGAAAACGGCGACGCCCTGCGCGAGCGCCGGCACGCGGCCTACAACGGCGTCCTGATGGTCTCCGTCGTGCTCGACGGCATGAACAAGATCGCCTCAGGCCCGCAGGTGCGCGCCATCGGCCTGCCCGGCGACGCAGATGACCCGCTGGACGAAGTGCTCGATGACCTCTGCGGCGAGGCCGAAGCCGCGCTCCAGAAGCTGGCCCCGGAAGAGCGCGACGACGACGACGCCGTCGAGACCTGCCTCTCCCGCGCCGTCAAGAAAGCCGCCTACCGCATCTGGGAGAGGCGGCCGGTGGTCGAGACGACGGTGCTTAGGCTCTAGGGAACAGCTTACCCCCTGAACAGCCACCTCAGTCCCCGCGCCAGGGCGCCGGGCCAGACGGTCTGGTGGTTTTCGCCTTCGAAGATGTGCATGTGCATGTCGAGGCCGGGCCAGGCGCGGCGGCGGAGCCGCCCTTCGAGGTCGTAGACATTGGAGACCATGTGGGCGGTCTCGTTGATCGCCTCTTCCTCGCCGCCGACGCAGAGGTAGAGCCGTACCGGCAGGTCCGTCACGCGCTCGGCCAGGGCCGCTTCCCGCTCCAGGAGGGAGCGCTTGTTCCACCAGATCGAAGGGCTGGCGGCGAGGTAGCGCTGGTAGCTCTGCGGCGCCGTGAAGAGGGCCTGCAGGGTCGTCAGGCCGCCCAGCGACATGCCGGCCAGGGTCTGGTTGCCCGCATCGACCGCGTAGCGCGCGGCGACGAACGGCTTGGCCTCCTCCTCGATGAACCGCAGGAAGGCGTCGGCGCCGCCCGGCCCGACCCCGGGCGGCAGCCGGCCGGGCGTCTCGGCGATGGTCGCCAGATAGCCCTCGTCGACGTCGGGCGTCAGGTCGCGCATGCGCAGCTGCATCGGCCGCGGCCCGTCCTTGTCCGGCAGGTGATAGCCGACGCCGACGATCAGGCATGGCGGTAGCGTGTCGGGCAGAAGCTGCATCATCCAGGCAGCCTGGGTCGTCATCGCGAAGCCCATGTTGCCGTCGAGCACATAGATCACCGGCAACGGCGTGGTTCGGTCCCAGCCCATCGGCCGGGCGACCTCGATCAGGAACGTCTGGTCCACGATCCGCGACTTCAGCGCGTAGGCGCGGGTCCCCGGCAGCGTCGCCGGACCCAGCTCTTCAACCACCTGCTCCATGCGGCGTCCTCCTGCATTCCCGGTCAGCCTACCATTCGTCCTCGCCCCGCAAAGCGGGGAGAGGTGTCGCGCGCGTAAGCGCGTGACGGAGAGGGGTCTCGCCGCTGCGCGGCGAGCGCCTCGCGCTCGCGAGGCGGGCCCTCTCCGACCGCCCCCGGATCAAATCCGGGGTCGGCCACCTCCCCCACGAGTGGGGGAGGGCGAAGTCGCTAGCGACCAACGCAGGCGCGGAGGATGGTCTCGCAGACTCCCTCGATGTCCCGGAACACGGCGTTGCTCGGGATGCGAAGCACTCTCAGGCCGCTCCCCACCAGGAACGCTGTGCGCCGTTCGTCATAGGCCCGGTTGTCTTCGTGCTGGCTGCCGTCCAACTCAACGACAAGCGCCGCCGCCGCGCAGTAGAAGTCGACGATGTAGCGGCCGCGCGGGACCTGACGCCGCCATTTCAGGCCCTGGAGGCGGTGGTTGCGCAGCATGCCCCAGAGTTTTCCTTCGCTCTCAGTCTGAGCGCGTCGGAGGGCTCGGGCTTGGGACAGCGCCTTCTGGTTCATGCGAGAACATAACCAGAACTTGAACGCCTAAGCCACCGCGCTTTGCGGCGCGGCGCCGAAGCGGCGCTGGCGGCGGGTGAAGTCGGCGACGGCGGCGGCGAACTCATCGGGCGCGAAGTCCGGCCACAGGGTGTCTGTGAACCAGAGCTCAGCGTAGGCCGCTTCCCAGAGGAGGAAGTCCGACAGACGCTTTTCGCCGCCGGTGCGGATCATCAGGTCGACGGCGCCGGCGTCGGCGGAGCCGGCCACCATGGCGCCGAAGTCCTCCGGCGCGCCGCCCTTCCAGGCCGCGGCCGCCTCAAGGATCGCTGCGCGGCCGGAATAGTCGAGCGCGACGCGCAGGTGCAGGTCGCCGCCCTCACTGCGGCGCTCGAGGCGCTCGATCGCCCTGACAAGGTGCTTCGGGAGCCGGTCGCGTCGGCCGATCAGACTGAGCTTGGCGCCGCTTTCGACGAGCCGCTCGGCGTCCGAGCGCATGTATGCGCCCAGCAGCTCCATCAGCCCGCCGACCTCGTCGGCCGGCCGCCGCCAGTTGTCCGACGAGAAGGCGAACAACGTCAGGGTGGTGATCCCGAGATCCGGCGCGGCCTCGACGATGCGACGCACCGTCTTGACGCCCTCGCGGTGGCCGAAGTTGCGGTGCAGTCCGCGCCGCGTGGCCCAGCGGCCGTTGCCGTCCATGGTGATGGCGACGTGGAAGGGGATGGTCATGCCTTGGCCAATCCGGCGGAAGGGGAGGGGACGGGGCGGGCCGCCTCGGCGGCGTCGCGCACCAGTTGTTCGAGCACCGACAGGTATTCGACGTACCGCGCGTGGCCTTCCTCGGTCAGGCGGCACGAGGTGAGCGGGCGGTTGTGTTCGAAGCGCTTGGCCGTCTCGACGAGACCTGCCTCCTGCAACGCCGTCAGGTGGCGGTTGAGGTTGCCGTCTGTCAGGCCGCAGAGCCGCTTCAGGTCGGCGAACGCCAGGCCCTTGGGGTGGGCCACGAGGCTGGTCAGGATGCCCAGGCGCGCGCGCTCGTGGATGATCCGGTCGAGGCCCTCGTAGGCGTAGCGGCCCGCGTCAGTCCGCGTCATCGCCGCCTCCCGCGCCGAAGCGCAGCACCGCTGCGACCATCAGCTGGCCGATGGCGAAGGGCGCGCCCATCGTCCAAGGCGCTAGGGCGTTGGCGCCGCCGCCGAACGCCAGGCCGAACAGGCCGGCGCTGACGTACCAGGCGCCGACCAGCCACATGGCGCGCGGCAGGAAGCGGCACGAGGCGAAGACGCCCAGGCCGAAGACGATCTGCCAGAGGCCCGGCAGCATCCACTCGAGGCCGGGCAGGAAGCGCACGACCACAGCCGTCAGAGCCAGACCCGCTACGCCGGCCGGCGCGAACTGTTCGAAGGCCGAGCGCACCATGTCGTCGGCCAGGATCGAGTGAATGCGGCGCGAGCGGCTCAGCATCTCGAAGCCGATGATCGCGCCGGAAACGGCGGCCGCGCCGAACCACAGCGCCAGGTAGGCCGCGACGTTGGCGGCCGGATCCTTCAGCCAGAACACCTGGATCACCGCGACGGCGGCGGCGATCACGCCCGTAGCGGCGAAGGTCGCCGGGCCGAAGCCGCGGAAGTCCACGGCGCGGGCCAGATGGCTTCGGATCTCGCTGATCTCCGCCAGCGCGCGGTCCAGCTCCGTCAACCCCGCCTCCGAGTCACTTTGCAATACAAAGTAACCTCCCGCGCAGAGCCTGTCGAGCCCGCTTCTTTCCGGGCGCGATGAGTGATACGGCCACGCGCATGATCGGAAAGCTCAATCACGTCGGCGTCGCGACCCCTTCCATCGAAGAGAGCTGGAAGCTCTATCGCGACGTGCTCGGCGTCACGGACATCACCGAAAAGCGCGCCCTGCCGGAGCAGGGCGTCTGGGTGTCGTTCGTCAACCTGCCCAACTCCCAGATCGAGCTCATCGAGCCCTACGGCGAGGATTCGCCCATCCACGGCTTCCTGGCCAAGAATCCGCGCGGCGGGCAGCACCACGTCTGCTTCGAGGTGGAGAACATCATCGCCGCGCGCGACGACATGCGCGCCAAGGGCGCCACGGTGCTCGGCAACGGCGAGCCGCGCATGGGGGCGCACGGCGTGCCGGTGATCTTCGTGCACCCCAAGGACATGGGCGGCGTGCTGGTCGAGCTCATGGAGACGCCGAAAGGCCACCACTGATGCCCGGGCCGATCACCTGGATCGCGATCTACCTGACCATCTGGTGGACGGTGCTGTTCGCCGTCCTGCCGCTCGGCGTGAAGAGCCACGCCGAGGAGGGCGTCCCGGTCCCGGGCGGCGGCGATCCAGCCTCGCCGGTGAACCCGAACCTGAAGCGCAAGTTCATCACCACCACCTGGGTCGCCGCGATCCTGTGCGCCCTGGTCTACGCCGTGATCCGCTTCGGCCTCATCGACCTCTCGAAGCTGCCCGGCGCGAGCTGAGAAAATCCTCGCCCGTGGGCGAGGGGGACCACGCCTGCGGCGTGGTGGAGAAGGGTCGGGGACGGAGCGCCATCCGGCGGGGTCGGCGAGCGCCGTCAGGCGCTGTCCTTTTACACGGACAAAGTCGGACCAGACGGACAAGGACGGACCTGCCCTTTTCCGTGGTTCCGTGGGTTCCGTGGCTCTCTTCCCTGCGACCTCCGCGGCGGCCGCAACGCCTGAAAGGTTGGCCACGGAACCTACGGGACCCACGGAAAGGAGCGCGATCGGCGCGATGTCCGGGTCGTCGCCTTTGTCCGACTTGTCCGTGTGGAATGGGCCGCCTGCGGCGGGCTCTGACTCTCGGCAGAGGGCGGCGCTCTGGCCCCGACCCGCTCCACCACGCCATCGGCGTGGTCCCCTTCGCCCAGGGGCGAGGATTTCGGTGTGCTTGCTCCCCCGCCGAACGCGTGTCTCACTCCGGTCAAGCTTGGCTGAAGCCGGGCGAGCCTTAGGGGGGCGAACATGACACCTGAACTGACCATGCTGGCCTGGTCGGCCGGCCTTCTTCTGGTGCTGGTGCTGATCCAGGCGACCGTCGGGGTGCAGTCGCAGGGGCTGATGCCGATGGCCGGCTCGCGCGACGACCTGCCGGCGCCCAAGCCGTTCCAGGGGCGCACGCTGCGGGTGGTCGACAACCACCGCGAGGGGCTGACCATCTTCGCCCCGCTGGTGCTGATCGCGGCGGCCGCACACATCACCAACAGCTGGACGGTGCTCGGCGCGCAGCTCTTCTTCTGGGGTCGCCTCGCGCACGCGGTCCTCTACCTGGCGGGCGTGCCGATGGTGCGGCCGCTGGCCTGGGCGGTGGGGATCGCGGGCACCGTGTTGGTGCTGCTGGCGGTGGTCGGCGTCCTCAGCTAGCCGGTTCCGGCGCGGGCGTTGCCAAGGCCGGGCGGGGGAGGCTATTCCAGCGCTCCCCTGCCCAAGAGGTCCTGATGCGCCTGTCGCGCTACTTCCTGCCTGTGTTGAAGCAGACGCCGGCCGAGGCCCAGATCCCGTCTCACCGGCTGATGCTGCGCGCCGGCATGCTGCGCCAGGAGGCGGCCGGCATCTATGCGTGGCTGCCGCTCGGCCACCGGGTGCTCAAGAAGGTCGAGCAGATTGTCCGCGAGGAGATGGACCGCGCCGGCGCGATCGAGCTTCTCATGCCGACGCTGCAGCTGGCGGACCTGTGGCGCGAGAGCGGCCGCTACGACGACTACGGCAAGGAGATGCTGCGCATCACCGACCGGCACGACCGCGAGTTGCTGTTCGGGCCGACCAACGAGGAGATGATCACCGAGATCTTCCGCGCCTCGGTCCAGTCGCACCGCGACCTGCCCAAGAACCTCTACCACATCCAGTGGAAGTTCCGGGACGAGCAGCGCCCCCGCTTCGGCGTGATGCGCGGGCGCGAGTTCCTGATGAAGGACGCCTACTCTTTCGACCTCGACGAGGAAGCGGGACGCCGCTCGTATAACCAGATGTTCGTCGCCTACCTGCGCACATTCAATCGGATGGGCCTGACGGCGATCCCGATGAAGGCCGAGACCGGCCCGATCGGCGGCGACCTTTCCCACGAGTTTCACGTGCTGGCCGAGACCGGCGAGAGCGCCGTCTTCCTCGACAAGCGCGTGCTCGACCTGCCGATCCCCGGCGCGACGGTGGACTACCGCGGCGACCTGACGCCGATCATCCAGCAATGGACGACGCACTATGCGGCCACGGAGGACGTGCACGATCAGGCCCGCTACGAGGCCGAGGTCACGCCCGAGAACCGCATGACTGCGCGCGGCATCGAGGTCGGCCAGGTGTTCTTCTTCGGCGACAAGTACTCCAAGCCGATGGGCGCCAAGGTCACCGGGCCCGACGGCGTCGACCACGCGGTGCAGATGGGGTCCTACGGCGTCGGCGTCTCGCGCCTCACCGGAGCGATCATCGAGGCCAGCCACGACGACGACGGCATCATCTGGCCGGACCCTGTCGCCCCGTTCGGCGTTGGGATCGTGAACCTGAAGGCCGGCGACGCTACGGTCGACGCGGTCTGCGAACAGGCCTATGCGGCGCTGACCGCCGCCGGCAAGGAGCCGCTGCTGGATGACACCGCCGAGCGCCCCGGCGCCAAGTTCGCCACCATGGACCTGATCGGCCTGCCCTGGCAGCTGATCGTCGGCCCGCGCGGCGTAGCCGAGGGGACCGTGGAGCTGAAGCGGCGCGCCACCGGCGAGCGCCAGACCCTCAGCCTCGAGGCGGCCCTGAAGGCGATCACGGGTTGAAAGCCGACGCCCCCACGCTGTCCCGCCCCGCCGGGCCGTTCAGCGCCTGGGAACGCTCGCTGGCGGTCCGCTATCTGCGCGCCAAGAAGAGCCAGGGCGGCGTCGCGCTGATCTCGATCATCTCGTTCGTCGGCATCATGCTGGCCGTCGCCGTGCTGATCTCGGTGATGTCGATCATGAACGGCTTCCGGTCTGAGCTGACCGGCAAGATGCTGGGGTTCAACGGTCACATCGTCGTCGACGGGGCCATGCTCACGCCGGAGCGCCGCGCCGTCATCCTCCCGCGTCTGCGCGCGACGCCCGATGTGACAGAAGCGGCTCCCGTGGTCGACGCCCAGGCCCTGATCGAGGGACCGGCGGGCACGGCCGGCGTGCTGGTGCGCGGCGTCGAGGCCTCCGACCTTCGGCGCATGGCGCTCGTCGCCGAGAACGTACGGCCCAAGGCGGCGCTCGACAGCTTCGGCCTCGGCGAGGAGGGCGGCGAGGGGGTCATCATCGGCAGCAAGCTGGCCGAGGCGCTTGCCGCCGCGCCGGGCCAGACCGTCACCCTGGTTTCACCCTCGGGCGCCGCCAACGCCCTCTTCGGGACCACGCCGACGCGGAAGACCTACACCGTGCTCGGCACCTTCCAGGTGGGCATGAGCCAGTACGACCAGTCCTTCCTCTTCATGCCGCTCACCCAGGCGCAGCTGCTGTTCGGGCGCGACGACGGCGTCGACTCCATCCAGGTCAAGGTGCGCAACCCCGACAAGGCTTCCGGCATGAAGGACGCCGTGCGCCGTGCGGTCGGTCCGGCCCGGATCCGTGACTGGACCGAGAGCGACGTTTCGTTCCAGACGGCTCTGGCCGTGGAGCGCACCGCGATGCGCATCATCCTGTCGCTGATCGTGATCGTAGCGGCGATGAACATCATCTCCGGCCTGGTCATGCTGGTGAAGAACAAGAGCCGCGACATCGCCATCCTGCGCACGATCGGCGCCGGACGCGGCTCGATCATGCGGGTGTTCTTCATGACCGGCGCGATGATCGGCGTCTCGGCGACCCTTGCAGGGCTGCTGCTTGGGGTCGTCTTCTGCCTCAACATCGAGGCGATCCAGGACGCGGTCGAAGCGATCACCAACACCCGAGTCTTCCCCGCCGAGGTCTACTTCCTGACCCACGTGCCGGCCCTCATCGAGTGGAGTGAGGTGGGCTGGGTCAGCCTCTGCGCGCTCGCCGCGTCCTTCCTCGCCGCGCTGCCGCAGGCCCTGCACGCCTCTCGCCTCGATCCGGTGGAGGCGCTTCGCTATGAGTGACGTGGCCCTCTCCATTCGCGGTCTTGTGCGTGATTACCGGATCGCCGGCACGACGATCCATGTGCTCAAGGGCGTCGATCTCGACGTCTCGCGCGGCCAGATCGTCGGCCTGATCGGTCCCTCGGGCTCGGGAAAGTCATCGCTGCTGCACGCCGCGGGATTACTCGAGCAGCCTACCGGCGGCTCCATCACCATCGACGGCGTCGACTATGCCAAGGCCAACGACGCGGTGCGCTCGCACGCGCGCCTGTCGATGATCGGCTTCGTCTACCAGTTTCATCACCTGCTGCCCGAGCTCTCGGCGCTCGAGAACGTGGCGCTGCCGCAGCGGATCGCAGGCGTGAAGCGCCCGGCCGCCGAAGCCCGGGCGCGCGAGATCCTCACCCAGCTCGGCCTCGCCGAACGGCTCCAGCACCAGCCCGCCCAGCTGTCCGGCGGCGAACAGCAGCGGGTGGCCGTCGCGCGCGCGCTGACCAACCGTCCGCGCCTGCTGCTTGCGGACGAGCCCACCGGCAACCTCGATCCCGAGACGTCGGTCGCCGTCTTCGCCGCCCTGCGGGACCTGGCGCACGCAACGGGGGTCGCGGCGCTGATCGCCACCCACAACCTCGAGCTGGCAAGGCACATGGACCGCGTCTTCGCGCTGCGCGATGGCAAGCTGGTCGAGGGGCGGGTCACGACCCCGGCCTCCGCCGCGCCGTGATCCGCGCTGTCGTCTTCGACGTCGGCGAGACCCTGGTCAACGAGGAGCGGCACTGGGGTGAGTGGGCCGACTGGCTGGGCGTCACCCGCTTCACGCTGTTCGGCGCGCTGGGCGCGGCGATCGAGCGGAACGAGCACCACTGGACGATCTTCCAGGACGTGAAGCCCGGCGTCGACCGCGAGGCCGCACTCGCCAAACGTCAGGCCGCCGGTTGGCGCTACCGCTTCGAGCCGGGCGATTTCTACCCGGACGCCATGCCGGCCTTGCGCGCCTGCCGCGCCGCCGGCTGGAGGGTGGGGCTGGCCGGCAACCAGCCGGAGGAAGCCGAAGGCGCCCTGATCGCGGCCGGCGCTCCGGCCGACTTCATCGCCTCGTCGGCCGGCTGGGGCGTCGAGAAGCCGTCGCCGGCCTTCTTCGCCAAGGTGGTCGAGGGCGCGGGCCTGCCGGCGCACCAGATCGCCTACGTCGGCGACCGCCTCGACAACGACGTGCTGCCCGCCAAGGCCGCCGGCATGACGGCCGTCTTCCTGCGCCGCGGCCCCTGGGGCGTCATCCACGCCCGCCGCCCGGAAGCAACCCAGGCCGACCTTCGGCTGGAGAGCCTCGACGCCCTCGTCCCGGCGCTCACGGCGATCCCATAGCGCCCTCCCCTTTAGGGGCAGGGCTATCGCATATGGGCCGTGTGGAGCGTCTCAGCCTCAGTCGACGGGCGCCGTAACCCCTCACCTTCCCACGCGCTGACGCGCGCGGGCCCCTCCCTCTCCTTATGGGAGAGGTCTTTAAGGTGTTGTCGCGGCTGACTTTTATTCACCTCTCCCGGAGGGAGAGGGAGGGGCCCGCTCGGATGAGCGAAGCGAAGGCGAGTGGGAAGGTGAGGGGTTACGGCGGCTGCCGACTGCTCACCGTTCCATATGCAATCGCCCTGCCCAGGAGGCGTGGGAGGCGCTAGCATGCCAGCCGAACCGACGGAGCGTCCCCGCATGACCGCCAAGGCCACGGGCTACAAGCTGCACCCCTTGAGCCAGGACTTCGTCTGGCAGACCCGCTCGCCGGACACGGCGCGGCGTCTGACCGCGCAACAGCTGGCGCACTACGACGAGCACGGCTTCACGGTGATCCCGAACGTATTCACCGCAGACGAGCTCGCCGCCGTGACGGCCGCCATCGATCCCTGGGAAGCGCGCGGCGAGGCGCGGGTGCGCGAGGCGGGCGGCCAGATCTCCATCGCCTTCGCCGACGAGATCACCTTCACCGTCCACGTCTCCACGCGCTCGGAGGTGCTCAAGGCCTTCGCCGCGCATCCGGCGGTGAAGGACATCTGCCACGACCTGATGGGCGACGACGTGCGCCTCTACTGGGACCAGTCGGTCTACAAGAAGACCGCCCTGAAGCAGGAATTCCCCTGGCACCAGGACAACGGCTACACCTTCATCGAGCCGCAGCAGTACCTGACGCTGTGGGTGCCGCTGGTCGACGTCGACGAGGAGAACGGCTGCCCCTGGATCGCGCCGGGGATGCACAAGCTCGGCACGCTGGATCACTGGATGACCGAGACCGGCCTGCGCTGCCTGGACGAAGTGGAGGGCGCCGTGCCCGCGCCCGCGAAGGCCGGCGACGTGATCGCCTTTTCCTCGCTGTCGCCCCATCGCACCGGACCGAACCTGAAGCCCGGCACGATCCGCAAGGCCTACATCATGCAGTACTGCTTCGACGGCTCGATCGCGACGCAGAAGGACGGCACGCGCCAGGCCCAGGACGACCCCGTGCGGCAGTTCAAGGTGCTGGAAGGCGGGAAGTAGGGGAGGGCGGGTTACCGCCAGCCTGACGTGCGGTCAGGAACGCGCTTCCACCGCGCCGGCTCGCAGGCGACGCCGTCGCCGTCGCCGTCGAGCTGGGCGCTGTAGCCGGCCTCCCATCGCAGGATCGGCGTCGCGCCGAATGAATGCGCCACATGGCAGCTCGGCCAGGCGGCGTAGCCGCTCTCGCTCAGCGCCTTCTGCTTGTGGTCAAAGCTCCAGGCGCCAAGGGCGAGGGCTCCGATCGCGAGCAGAGCGACGACCTCGATGCTCGGCCACTTGGCGGTTGCGCGAGGACCATCGGAGATGGCGGCGAAGCGCGCCTGGATCGCGGCGAAGCGCGCGTCGACTGGGGAAGCTTGCAGGGTGCTCATGCGCTGAAGCTTGCCGCAGCTTGGCTACCGCACCGTTTCCAAGCGTCGTTAACACAGTGGCGCTTGACACATGAGAACAAAGACGCAACAAAGAACGAAACCGGAACTGGCCTTGGGAGGGCCTATCCCCATGTTTCGTATCGCCCGTGACGGTCTGTCGCTTGCCGCCGTGAGCGGCTTCGTCTTCATGGTCTGCCAGTTGGCCCAAATGGCCGGGTGAGTCGCTAAGGAGGGCCGATGGCCGACATCGCAGCGGGCTTTGTCCATCTGCGGGTCCGTTCGGCCTATTCCCTCCTGGAAGGGGCGATCAAGGCCGACGCCATAGGCGTGCGGGCCGCGGCGGCCGGGATGCCGGCGGTGGCGATCGCCGACCGCGCCAATCTCTTCGGCGCCCTCGAGTTCTCGGCGGCCACGAAGGACGCCCACGTCCAGCCGATCATCGCCTGTGCGATCCCAGTGAAAGGGATCGGCGAGGGGCCGCCCGAGCGCTGGGCGCGGGTGCCGACCGTCGTCCTGATCGCGCAGAACGAGACGGGCTGGCGCAACCTCACCGAACTCTCCAGCGCCGCCTATCTCGATGTCGAGCCCACCGACGAGCCGCATGTGCGCTGGTCCAAGGTCGTCGAGCACGCCGAGGGCCTGATCCTGCTCTCCGGCGGCACGGACGGTCCTGTCGATCCGCTGTTCGCCGCCGGCAAGACCGCTGAGGGCAGGGCGGCGCTCGCCGAAATGAAGCGTGCGTTCGGCTCGCGCTTCTATGTCGAGCTCCAGCGCCATGGCCTGGCGCAGCAGGCGCGGGCCGAGCCGGGGCTCGTCGCCTTCGCCTACGACGAGGACATTCCGCTCGTCGCCACCAACGACGTCTATTTCGCCGAGGCCAAGACCTACCGCGCGCACGATGCGCTGCTCTGCATCGCCGACGGCGCCTTCGTCGGGCAGGACGAGCGGCGGCGCATCACGCCCGAGCACTGGTTCAAGAGCGCCGAGGACATGCGCGTCCTCTTCGACGACCTGCCCGAGGCCTGCGACAACACGCTGGAGATCGCGCGCCGCTGCGCCTTCATGGTCAAGAAGCGCGACCCGATCCTGCCGCGCTTCCCCACGGTCGGCGGCCGCTCCGAGGACGAGGAACTGGCCGAGCAGGCGCGCGAGGGCCTGCGCAACCGGTTGCGCATCCAGCCTCCCGCGAAGGAGGAGGCGGTCTACTGGACGCGCCTGGAGCACGAGATCGGCGTCATCCAGAAGATGGGCTTCTCGGGCTACTTCCTGATCGTCTCTGACTTCATGAAGTGGTCCGTGGCGCACGAGATCCCGGTTGGCCCTGGCCGCGGCTCCGGCGCCGGATCGCTGGTCGCCTGGTCGCTGCTGATCACCGGCGTCGATCCGATGCGCTACGACCTGATCTTCGAGCGCTTCCTCAACATCGAGCGCGTCTCGATGCCAGACTTCGACATCGACTTCTGCCAGGAGCGGCGGGAGGAGGTGATCGCCTACGTCCAGGACAAGTACGGGCGCGACAAGGTCGCCCAGATCATCACCTTCGGAACCCTTCAGGCCCGCGCCGTGCTGCGCGACGTGGGCCGGGTGATGCAGCTGCCGTTGGGCATGGTCGATCGCCTGGCCAAGATGGTGCCCAACAATCCTGCCGCCCCGGTGACCCTGGCCAAGGCGATCGAGATCGAGCCGCGCCTGCAGCAGGCCAAGCGCGACGAGGACAGCGTCGCCGACCTGCTCGACGTCGCCCTGCAGCTCGAGGGCCTCAACCGCAACGCCTCGACCCACGCCGCCGGCGTCGTCATCGGCGACCGCCCGCTGACCCACCTGGTGCCGCTCTACCGCGACCCGCGCTCGGACATGCCGGCCACCCAGTTCAACATGAAGTGGGTCGAGAGCGCCGGGCTGGTAAAGTTCGACTTCCTCGGCCTGAAGACGCTCACCGTCATCGACCGGGCGATGCGCCACCTGCGCCGCCGCGGCGCCGACTTCCCGCTCGAGGGCCTCAGCCTGGAAGACCAGGGCGCCTACGACCTGATGACGTCCAGCCAGACGCTCGGCGTCTTCCAGCTGGAAAGCCAGGGCATGCGCGACATCCTGCGCCAGCTGAAGCCGTCGAACCTGGAGGAGGTCTCAGACCTCATCTCGCTCTACCGGCCCGGTCCGATGGACTCGATCCCCGAGTACGTCGACGCCAAGGCCGGCCGCAAGGCCGTCGACACGGTGCATCCGCTTCTGAAGGACGTCCTCGGCCCGACGTTCGGCGTGATCGTCTACCAGGAACAGGTGATGCAGATCGCCCAGATCCTGGCCGGCTACAGCCTGGGCGAGGCGGACCTTCTGCGCCGCGCCATGGGCAAGAAGAAGAAGGCCGAGATGGACATGCAGCGCGCCCGCTTCCTGGGCGGCGCGGCGGAACAGGGCCTGGCCGCGGAGACCGCGCGGCTCCTCTTCGACCGCATGGAGAAGTTTGCGGGCTACGGCTTCAACAAGTGCCACGCCATGCCCTACGCGCTGATCGCGTACCAGACGGCCTGGCTGAAGGCGAACGCGCCGGTCGAGTTCTACGCCGCCTCGATGAGCCTCGACATCTCGCTCACCGACAAGCTGGCGGTCTTCTACCAGGACGCCAAACGCTTCGGCGTCACCATCCGCCCACCGGACGTGAACCGCTCGGGTGCGGACTTCGAGGTCGCCGACGGCGAGGTGATCTACGCCCTCGGAGCAATCAAGAACGTCGGCCAGACCGCGATGGAGCACGTCGTCCAGGTGCGCGAGAGCGGCGGGCGCTTCCGCGACCTGTTCGACTTCCTCGAGCGCGTCGATCCGCGGCTGGTCAACAAGCGGGCGCTCGAGAACCTGGCCCGAGCCGGCGCCTTCGACACGATCCACCCCAACCGCGCCCAGCTCGTCGCGGCCGCCGATACGCTGATCGCCTATTGCCAGTCGGTGGCGGCCGAGCGCGCCTCGGCCCAGGGCAACATGTTCGGCGACACTCAGGCCGACGCCAACCGGCCGCGCCTGCCGCGCGTCGACGTGTGGGATCCCATCACCAAGCTCGACCAGGAGCTGGCGGCCGTCGGCTTCTACCTGTCGGGTCACCCGCTCGACGACATGATCGTCATGTTGCGCCGCCACCGCACGACCCTGCTCGTCGACGCCATGCCCGCCGCGCTCGCAGGGACCGAGGCGTTCCGCATGGTCGGCATCATCCGCCGCCGACAGGAGCGCACGAGCTCGGGCAGTGGCGAGAAGTTCGCCTTCGTCTATCTGTCCGACCCGACCGGCGAGTACGAAGCGCTGTGCCCGCCCGAGACGCTGCGCAAACGGCGCGACATCCTGGAGCCGGGCAAGGCTATTTCCCTGAAGGTGCGCGCCCGGGCGACCGACGGGGAGGTGCGCTTCTTCATCGACGACGCCGAGCCCCTCGACCGGGCGATCGAGCACGTGACCGCCGGCCTGCGCGTCCATGTCTCGCCTTTGTCGGCCGACATCGAGGCGCTGAAGAAGCGGCTGACCGCCGGCAACGGGTCCGGCGGCGAGATCACGCTGGTGGCGGCGTTCACCGGCGGGCGCGAGGTCGAGCTGAAGCTCCCGGGCCGGTGGTCGCTCGACCCGGCCGCGCGCGGGGCGCTGAAGACCGCGCCGGGCGTCGCCTTCCTCGAGGACGTCTGAGGTGACCCTCTGGCGCGGCTCGTGCCACTGCGGCGCCGTGGCGTACGAGGTCGAGGCCGATCCGGTCGAGCTGACCACCTGCGACTGCTCGCTCTGCTCGCGCCGCAATGCGCTGATGTTCCAGGTTCCGGAGGCGAACCTGCAGGTGCTGAAAGGGGAGGCGGCGCTCACGCTCTACCGCTGGAACACAGGCGTCGCACGCCACTACTTCTGCAGCGCCTGCGGCATCTACGTCTTCCACCGCAAACGGTCCGCGCCGGACAGCTACGGCGTCAACGTCTTCTGCCTCGAGGGGTTCGATCCGGCTTCCGTGCCGATCCGCCGCGCCGATGGCGCCACGATGTCCGTCGCCGGCGCGGGCCGTGACGCTTGGCCGGGTCCGCGCGCGCCGCAGGGATAGCTTGCCCCGCGCTGGCGCGGGAGACTAACATGTTAGTCATGCGGCTGATCAGCGAGACCTTCGAGAACGGCGGTCCGAAAGGGCCGGTCCACACGCCGATCCACAAGACGGTCAGCCCTGTGTCGCTGGCCGATCCGCAGACCTTCGCAGACGGACCGCCTCACGACGCCTTCCGGCTGCTGCGCGAACAAGCGCCGGTCGCCTGGAACGAGGAGCCCGCGCCGTTCCAACAGGGGTTCTGGTCGCTGACCCGCTACGCCGACGTGGCGCGGGTGGACAACGATCCGCAGACATTCTCGTCGCAGCGCGGCGGCATCCTGATGGGCTACGGACCGCGCGAGTCGCAGATGACCCGGGCCGCCATCGACGCGATGATCTGCATGGACGCGCCCGCGCACATGCAGCTGCGCCGCGAGCACATGAGCTACTTCACGCCATCGTACCTGAGCGGCGTGAAGGCCAGGGTGGCTGCGGAGACCACGCGTCTGCTCGACATCATGGCGCCGATGGGCGCGTGCGATCTGGTCGAGCAGCTCTCGGCTCAGCTGCCGCTCTTCACGCTTTGCGAAATCCTGGGCGTGCCCGAGGCGGACCGGCCGCGCTTCCTGCACTGGATGCACTTCCTGGAGAAGTCCAACAGCCTGCGCAGCCTGCAGCAGGCGGGTGAAGAAGGGCGCTTCGACTTCGCGCAGTTCCAGAGCGACTTCAACGACGCCACCGGCGAGATGTTCGAGTACGGCGTGCGCATGCTGCACAAGCGCCGCGCCGACCCTCAGGCCGACCTGATGTCGGCCATCGCCTGCGCTGAGCTCGACGGCGCCCCCTTAAGCGACGGCTTCCTCACCGGCTCGTGGCTGCTGATCGTCTTCGCCGGCAACGACACCACCCGCAACACGATCAGCGGCGCGATGCACCTGCTCAGCCGCTTCCCGGACGAGAAGGCGAAGCTGCTTGCCGACCCCGGCCTGCTGCCGGGCGCGGTGAACGAGTTCATCCGGATGATCAGCCCGGTGATGTACATGCGGCGCACGGCGATGCGTGACGTTGAGATCGGCGGCCAGCTCATCGCCGAGGGCGAGAAGGTGATCATGTATTACGTCTCGGCCAACCGCGACGCGGCGGTGTTCGACGATCCCGACCGCCTCGACGTGACCCGCGCCAACGCCGACAAGCACATCGCCTTCGGCCAGGGGCCGCACGTCTGCATCGGCAAGCGCGTCGCCCAGCTGCAGCTCGAGGAAGTCTACCGCCAGCTCCTCGCCCGCTTCCCCGACATCCGCCAGGCCGGCGAGATGGAAGTCGAACCCAACAACTTCGTCTACGCCATCCGCAAACTCCCGGTGGAGTTCACGCCAAGGTCTTAAGCCCAAACTTCTCCGCTCATCCCGGCGGAAGCCGGGACCCAGGCAGGGGGCCATGGTGAAGGGGCTTCCCGCCGACTACCTGGCAAGCGGATGCGTCGGCGTCGTTAGCCACGAAACACACGAAATCCGAGCCCCGCCCGGCGAGGTCTCAGCCTCTTGGCGAGCGCCGCTTTGGAACACGGACAAGTCGGACAAGACGGATCGCGCGCCCTTCAGGGCGCGCAGTCGGACAGGCAGGCGGCCGCGCCCAGGGCCGTTCGGCGCTTCGCGCCATTTCCGTTCTTGTCCGTCTCGTCCGACTTGTCCGTGGTCCAAAAGGCCACGGGGGTTCAGCCACCGCGCCCCAACGGTCAGGGCGCCATTTTCGTGTGCTTCGTGTGTTTCGTGGCTCATGACTCAGCCTCGAAGCGGCGCGGTCGCGGCCAGCCCTACCTGGGTTCCGGCCTTCGCCGGGAGAGCGGGATCAGAGGCCGCGGATGACCCGCGGAGCGGCGAAGTCTTCGTGGTTGATCACCACATCGGCGGCGTCCATCGCGCCGGTGGCCTCGTAGAGTTCGTGGGTGGGGATCCAGCCGGCGCGGTAGTTGGCGCGGACGCGTTCAGGGTCGCCGACCCAGGCGACGTCGCGCTTCATCGCCCGGGCCAGCACGGTCTCGAAGCTCACATCGAGCCAGATCGCGAGGTCCCAGTGGCGGCGCAGCTCGGGCCGCAGCAGGAAGGCGCCGTCGACGACGACGATCGCGTCAGGCGCAGCGTCGACCGCAGCGTCCTCGATCGCCCGGCCCTTGGCGCTGTCGAAGAGGCCGACGGTCAGGCGGCGGCCTCCGCCGGGTCCCATCGGCGCAAGCAGCAGGCGCTCGAAGGCGGCGTAGTCGTAGCCTTCCTCGTAGAGCGTGGCGGGGGTGTAGCCGCGCGAGCGGGAGCGCTCGCTGTGGTTCGGCGGGTGGAAGTCGTCGATGCCCGCGCGGATCACCTGCCGCCCATGCGGCGCCAGGGCATCGCCGAGCGCATCGGCGAATGCGCTCTTGCCGGCGGCGGAGCGCCCCTCGACCGCCACCCGCGTCGGGTGCGGCCGCTCGATCGCGGCGATGCGCTCGGCCAGGCGGGACAGAAGGGCGGGGCGGTCCATCCTTGCGTTATGACCCCTCTTCACTTATGTGGGCGCCATCACGCACGTGGAGCGTTCGGCATCGCGCGGGTCAATCCCCGCGCGTTTCCGTTCCGGTCCTCCCGCAAGGGGGGTGAGCTCCGCGGAGGCAGAACCGGAAGAAGGACAAAGGTTCATGGCGCTACCCGATTTCACCATGCGTCAGCTCTTGGAAGCTGGCGCCCACTTCGGCCACCAGACGCACCGCTGGAACCCGAAGATGGACCGCTACATCTTCGGCTCGCGGGCCAACATCCACATCATCGACCTGTCGCAGACGATGCCGCTGCTTCACCAGGCTCTGGTGAAGGTGCGCGAAGTCGCCGCCGCCGGCGGCCGGGTGCTGTTCGTCGGCACCAAGCGCCAGGCGAGCGAGCCGGTGTCTACGGCCGCCAAGCGCTGCGCCCAGTACTACGTCAACCACCGCTGGCTGGGCGGCACGCTCACCAACTGGCGCACCATCTCCCAGTCGATCGCGCGCCTGCGCGAGCTGGAAGGTGTGCTGGAGGGCGGCGAAGGCGGCGGCCGCAGCAAGAAGGAGCTGCTGCAGCTCACCCGTGAGCGCGACAAGCTCGAGCTGAGCCTGGGTGGCATCAAGGACATGGGCGGCATTCCCGACCTGATGTTCGTGATCGACACCAACAAGGAAGCGATCGCGATCCAGGAAGCGCGCAAGCTCAACATTCCGGTGGTGGCGATCCTCGACACCAATTCGGACCCTCAGGGCATCACCTTCCCGATTCCGGGCAACGACGACGCCGCGCGGGCGTTGCAGCTCTACTGCGACCTGGTCGCCGACAGCGTGCTCGACGGCCTGACCGAGGGCCAGGTGGCCATGGGCGTCGATATCGGGGCGGCGGTCGCTCCGGTCGAGCCGGCTCTGAAGAAGAGCGTGGCCAATCCCGCGCCCGCTGCCGAACCCGAGCCCCAGCCTGAGGAGCTGGCCGGCGTCGCCGAGGAGCTGGAAGCCAGCGCCGAAGCCCCGGCCGAAGCCGTCGTCGAAGCTGTGGCCGAGGAGGCTCCGGCCGCCGAGGAAGCCCCGGCGGAAGAGCCGCAAGCCTGATTGCCTCCGGGCGGTTCGCCGCCCGTTACCGTTCTATCGCGGCCCGGAGCCAAGGCTCCGGCGCCCGCTCATTCTGGAGAGACAGCCATGGCCGAGATCACGGCCTCCCTCGTCAAGGAACTGCGCGAAATTTCGGGCGCGGGCATGATGGACTGCAAGAAGGCCCTCGAGGAAGCCGGCGGCGACATCGAAGGCGCCATCGACGTCCTGAAGACCAAGGGCCTCTCGAAGGCTTCGAAGAAGGCCGGCCGCGTGGCCGCCGAAGGTCTGGTGGCGGTCGCCACGTCGGCCGACGGCAAGACGGCCGCGGCGATCGAGCTGAACGCCGAGACCGACTTCGTGGCCCGCAACGAGACCTTTCAGGCTACGGCGCGCAAGATCGCCCAGGCGGCTCTGGGCGTCAGCGGCGACGTCGAAGCGCTCAAGGCCGCCAGGACGGCCGACGGCGAGACCGTCGAAGCCGTCGTCACCAACCTCATCGCGACGGTCGGCGAGAACATGGTGCTGCGCCGTTTCGTGCGCCTCAGCGTCGGCGACGGCGCCGTGGCCTCGTACGTCCACGGCTCGGTTGCGCCGGACCTCGGTCGCATCGGCGTGCTGGTGGCCGTCGAAGGCGCCGGAGACAAGGCCAAGCTGAACGAGATCGGCCGCGACATCGGCATGCACGCGGCGGCGATGTCGCCGCTGTCGCTGTCGGTCGACGACCTCGATCCGGCCGCGGTCGAGCGTGAGCGCGCCATCTTCGCCGAACAGGCGGCGCAGTCGGGCAAGCCCGCCAACGTCGTCGAGAAGATGGTCGAAGGCCGCATCCGCAAGTTCTTCGAGGAAGTGGTGCTGCTCAAGCAGTCGTTCGTGAAGAACCAGGACCAGACCGTCGAGCAGATGGTCGCCGATACCGCCAAGTCGCTGGGTTCGCCGGTGACCGTGACGGCATTCGTGCGTCTGGCGCTCGGCGAGGGCATCGAGAAGAAGGAAGACGACTTCGCCGCCGAAGTCGCCTCCATGACCGGCGGCGCCCGCTAAGGCGCGGTCAAAGTCTACTGAACAGCAGCGGCCGGGCCTTCGGGTCCGGCCGTTCGCGTTTGCGCCAGGCGAGCCTGGGCGCCGGCAAGGCCGGCGATGAAGCGGGGATGCTCGCGCAATTCCGTCAGGTCCGGGTCAGACTCCATCCAGCTGATAATGTAGCCCCCGTCGCGCTCGAAGATCACCTCGAGGAGGTCGAGCGCAGCCTCCATGTCATTGAACGACTGGACGTAAACACAAGCGAAGTTGTAGCGCAGCGTCAGGTTTCCCGGATCCATGGTCAGGCTGCGATCGATCCATTCGGTGGTGCGGTCGCGATCGCCGAGCGAAGCTGATCCCAGAGCGATGGCCTGCATGGCTGAGACGTTCTGGAAGTCTTGCGAGAGCACCTTCTCGGCGCGCTGAACGAGCCTGCGTGCGGCCTCGCGAACGTTATCGGGTTGCTCGAGCGCACTGTAGACGCTCACCAACATGAGCAGTGGCTGGACCTTCGTGTCGTCAAGGGCGGCCGCCCGCTCGAAGGACTCCGCAGCTTCCGACCACCGCCCCTGCCGATGAAACAGCAGCGCACGAACGTGGGCGACCTCGTCATGGTTGGGCGCCAGGCGAAGCGCCGTTGCGATCGAAAGTTCGGCTTCGTCGAAGCGTCGCATCTGAACGAGCCTGGCGGCCTTGGCGGCGTGCGCCTCGGCCAGGTTGGGATCCAGGGACAGGGCTTTTTCGATCGCCTCGGTCGGGTCCGCCGCGTTGTCGCCCTTTGCCTGAAGCACGCCCTGCGTCCGCCCGAGGAGGGCCCAGGCCAGTGCGTAGTCGGGATCGATCGCCAAGGCTCGCCGGCAGAAGGCGATGATCGCTTCGAGCACGCGCTCGCTCTGGCTGATCGAGGCGTTGAGTTGTCGCGCCAACAGGTAGAAGCGGTAGGCCTCGGGGCTCGACGTGCCGCGCATTTCGATGGCGCGTTTCTCCTCCGGGGCCAGCTTCACCTTCAGGGCTCCGACGATCGCGGCCGAGATCTCGTCCTGCAGGGCGAAGATATCGTCGAGGTCGCGGTCATAGCGCTCGGCCCACAGGTGGCCGCCAGAGGCGTCGATCAACTGGGCGGTGATGCGCACCCGGTTGCCGGCCTTGCGCACACTGCCCTCGAGCACGTGCGAGACCTCGAGCTGGCGAGCGAGCTGTGGAACATCGACGTGCTGGCCCTTGTACTGAAAGGCCGTGTTGCGGGCCGTCACCCAGATCGCCGAGACTTTGGAAAGATCGGTGATGATGTCTTCGCTGATGCCGTCGGAGAAGTACTCCTGCTCGACGTCGCCGCTCATGTTGGCGAACGGCAGAACGCAGATCGAAGCCTGGTGCGCCGCACGCGCCGGTCCCGCCGTCGTGATCGGCGGCGAGAACTTCGCATCAGCTCCGCCGCGGACGAGCTCGGTCAGCCGATCGGCGACGTCGGCGAAGCGGGCGTCGGTGAAGGCATCGATCCAGTTGCGGCCGGCAAGCTCGTAGAGGAAGGAGCCGGTCGGCTGCACGTCCTCGATCCGCACTGGAACGATGTGCTTGGCCGTCTGGGTCGCCGCCGCCAACTCCTTGGCGATCTCGGGCGAGGCGGCCGCCGCGGACGAGTAGAGCAGCACGAAGACCGGCGCATCCTGCAGCGCCTGGGTGATCGCGGCGCGCCAATCCGCTCCCGCGCCGATCTGGGCGTCGAACCAAGCTTCGACGCCGCGCTCGCGCAGCAGCCCGTGCAGCAGACGCGCCTTGGCCTCGTCGCCGCGCCGATAACTGATGAAGATGTCGCCTGACATGCGGCCCCGCCCACCGGTCGGAGCCGACCGTCCCCCGGACCGGTTTGCCAGCTTTGCTTACGCGGAGCAATCAGCCGCGGTGTCGCGCGCGGGGGGTTCTTCCAGTCCGCCATCGGTTATATCAGGCGCGGCGGAGCATGCTTTTCTGAGTCCCGTCCGGAGCACCCCATGAGCCAAGCGCCACAGTACCGCCGTGTCCTGCTGAAGGTCTCCGGCGAGGTGCTGATGGGCGATTCCGCGTTCGGGATCGATGTCGAGACGCTCGACAAGGTCGCTGAGGACATCGCCGATGTGGTCAGGGCCGGCTTCGAGCTCTGCCTGGTGGTCGGCGGCGGCAACATCTTCCGCGGCCTCTCGCTCGCCGGGAAGGGCATGGAGCGGGCCAGCGCCGACTACATGGGCATGCTGGCCACGGTGATGAACGCGCTGGCGCTGCAGGGCGCGCTCGAGAAGCAGGGGGTTCATACCCGCGTGCAGTCTGCGATCCCGATGGACGCCGTGTGCGAGCCTTACATCCGCCGCCGCGCGCTGCGGCACTTGGAGAAGGGCAGGGTGGTGATCTTCGCCGCCGGCCTCGGCGCGCCGTTCTTCACCACAGACACCCCGGCGGCCCTGCGGGCGGCGGAGATGGGCTGCGACGCGCTGCTGAAGGGCACCAGCGTCGACGGCGTCTACACCGCCGACCCCAAAAAGGACCCGAAGGCGGTGCGCTATGACCGCCTGACGCACCAGGAGGTGCTGGCCAAGGATCTGCGGGTGATGGACTCGGCCGCCATCAGCCTTATGCGCGACAACGGCATTCCGATCGTGGTGTTCTCGATCCGCGAGCGCGGCGCGCTCTTGAAGGTGCTGAACGGGCAGGGCGTCTATACGACGATCGGCGCGCCCGTGGCGCAGGCGGCGACCGCGTAAGAACAAGGACAGGAAGGAGCCGAAGATGGCCCAAGTCGAAAAACCCAACCTCTCGTCCTACCGGGGGCGCATGGACAAGGCGGTGGCGGCGCTGAAGGAGGAGTTCGGCTCCCTGCGCACCGGCCGCGCGTCGGCGAGCCTGCTCGACCAGGTGCACGTGGAGGCGTACGGCCAAACCATGCCGCTGAACGGCGTCGGGTCGGTGTCGGTGCCGGAGCCGCGCTCGATCTCGGTGTCTGTCTGGGACAAGGGCCTGGTGGTCTCGGTCGAGAAGGCGATCCGCAACGCCGGCCTCGGCCTCAACCCCGTGGTCGAGGGGCAGAACCTGCGCATTCCGATCCCGCCGCTGACCGAAGAGCGGCGCAAGGACCTGACCAAGGTGGCCGGCAAATACGCCGAGCAACAGCGTGTGGCCGTGCGCAACATCCGCCGCGACGCCAACGACGATCTGAAGAAGGCGGAGAACGCCGGCGCCATCAGTGAGGACGAGCATCGCAAGATGAACGCCGAGGTCCAGAAGATGACGGACGACGCCGTCCACCGCGTGGACGAAGCCTTGAAAGTCAAAGAACAAGAGATCATGCAGGTTTAGCGTCCGCGGGGCGAAGCGGAAGCGAGGGATCAGCATGTCGTCTGCGATCGACAGGCCTGAACGGGCGGCGCAGAGCGCGCGCGCCGACGACCAGAGCCTGCATGTCGCGATCATCATGGACGGCAACGGTCGCTGGGCGAAGCAGCGCGGCATGCCGCGAGCCCTGGGTCACCGCGCCGGCGTGGCGGCCCTGCGGCGCACCGTCGAAGGCGCTGCGGATCTCGGCATCAAGCGTCTGACCGTATTCGGGTTTTCGACCGAGAACTGGAGCCGGCCCGAGACCGAGGTCAACGAGCTGATGGGCCTGCTCAAGGCCTACTTCCACTCGGACCTGGCCCGTCTGGAGCGCGACGGCGTGCGGGTGCGCATCGTCGGGCGCCGCACCGGGTTACAGCGTGATATTCTCGACATGGTCGAGCAGGCCGAGGCCCGCACGGCGCACAACACTCGCTTCCACCTGCAGGTCGCCTTCAACTACGGCGGCCGGGCCGACATCGCGGACGCCGCGCGACGCTTCGCAGAGGCCGTGGAGCGCGGCGAAATGCGCGCCGCAGAGATGACGGAGGCGGTGTTCCAGCAGCACCTGTCGACCGCATCCGCGCCGCCGCCCGATCTGATCATCCGCACCAGCGGCGAGCAGCGCCTCTCGAACTTCCTGCTGTGGGAATGCGCCTACGCGGAGTTGATCTTCCAGGACGTCTACTGGCCTGACTATGGGCCGGATCATCTGAAGGCCGCCCTGGCCGAGTTCGCCACGCGCGAACGACGCTACGGCGGCGCCGCCATCGATGACGTCCTTGCCGCGAGCTAGGCGATTCGACTGGAACAACCTGGGTGTCAGGGCGGCCTCGGGACTCGTCCTGGCCGCCGTCACCATCGGCGTCATCCTGGCGCATCAGGCCGCCTTCATGGTCACGGTGGCGATCGCGGTCGCGCTGCTCTCGATCGAGTGGGGCGCGATGGCCTCGCCCAAGGCCCCCGTGCGCGTGGCCACCGTGATGACCATCGCCTGCCTGGCGGTGATCTTCTTCGCCTACACAGGACGCTACGGGCCGGCCTGGGCCTCAATCGCGGTCGGGGCGCTGGCGGCGGCGGCCGTGGCGCGCGGCGTCGCCGACCGCGCGGTCGATGCGGCATATGGCGTGCTGTACATCGCCCCGGCGGCGCTGGCATTGATCTGGCTTCGGAGCACCAGTCAGGGCGACTGGTGGACCGTCATGCTCTTCGTGACGACCTGGGCTGCCGACATCTTCGCCTTTCTCGTCGGAAGCGCCCTGAAGGGACCCAAGCTCTGGCCGCGTTTTTCCCCCAACAAGACCTGGTCCGGCTTCTTCGGCGGTCTCGCCGGAGCGTCGCTGACCGCGGTCGCGGTGGCTTGGTGGAAGATGGAGCTCCTGCTCAGCGGCGCGGCGTTGATCGGTCTGGCGGCGGGCTTGGCGACCATGGCCGGTGACCTCTGGGAATCGATGCTGAAGCGCCGCTTTGGCGTGAAAGACTCCGGCGACCTGATCCCGGGCCACGGCGGCCTGCTGGACCGGGTCGACGGCCTGATGTTCGCCACCATGGTGTTCGCCGCGGTGCGCCTCTTCGTCTACGCGAGGTTCGGGCACTGATGGGCGCGCGCAGCATCTCCATCCTGGGTTCAACGGGGTCGGTTGGCTGCTCCACGCTCGACCTGCTCGGTCACGTGGACGCTGACGTCGAGGTCGTAGCCCTGACCGCAGGGCGCAACGTGGCGCGCCTCGCCGAGCAGGCGCTGCAGTGGCGGCCCAAGATCGCGGTGATCGAAGATGAGAGCCTGCTGCCTGAGCTTCGCGAGCGGCTCAACGGCTCGGGCGTTGCGGCGGCTGCCGGAGCGGACGCCATCGTCGAGGTGGGCGCACGCGGGGCTGACTGGGTGATGTCGGCGATCGTCGGCGCGGCCGGCCTGGCCCCGACCCTGGCGGCGGCGCGGGCCGGCTCGACCATTGCGCTGGCCAACAAGGAAAGCCTGATCTGCGCCGGCCCGGCGCTGCTCTCTGCGGCGAAAGCCGCGGGCGGCGGGGTGATCCCCGTCGATTCGGAACACTCGGCGATCTTTCAGGTGCTGCAGCCGGTCAACCTCGATCGCATCGCGCGTCTGATTCTCACCGCGTCGGGCGGCCCGTTCCGCGGCTGGACGTATGAGGCGATGCGGGATGTCTCGACGGCGCAGGCGCTGGCCCACCCGAAGTGGAGCATGGGCCCGAAAATCTCGATCGATTCCGCGACGATGATGAACAAGGGCCTCGAGATGATCGAGGCGTCCTACCTCTTCGCCATGCCACCGGAACGGATCGACGTGCTGATCCATCCGCAGTCTGTCGTGCACAGCCTGGTGGAATACGCCGACGGCTCGACGCTCGCCCAGCTCGGCCCGCCCGACATGCGCACGCCCATCGCCTGCGCCTGGGCCTGGCCCGACCGCGTGGCCTGGCCGGCGCCGAAACTGGACCTGGCGGAGATCGGCCAGCTGACGTTCGAAGCGCCGGACGAGACCCTGTTCCCGGCCCTGCGAATCGCCCGCGAAGCGCTCTGCGCCGGGGCCGGCGCGCCGGCCGCGATGAACGCCGCCAACGAGGTCGCGGTGGGCGCTTTCCTTGACCGCCGGATCGGCTTTCTCGATATTGCGCGCTCGGTTTCGGAGACGCTCGAGCGGCTCAACGGAACGGGGGACCTGGCCGCTACGACCGAGGCCGATGCGCTGGAGTGGGCCATGATCATCGATGCGAGCGCCAGGCGGGTAGCCGCCCAAGTCCTGACGCGATTTGAGCGCATCGGCTGAGCGGGCGCCGAGGAGACCAACCCCCATATGCTGGCCTTCCTGCAGCAGCTCTTCCTGTTCGTCATTCCCTCGTTTCTGGTGGTCATCACGCTTGTGGTGACGGTGCATGAGCTCGGCCATTTCTGGACGGCGCGCGCGTTCGGCGTGGCTGTCGACCGCTTCTCCATCGGCTTCGGCCGCGCGCTCTTCTCACGCCGAGACCGGCACGGAATCGAGTGGCGAATCGGCTGGATGCCGCTCGGCGGCTACGTGCGTTTCGCCGGCGATGAGAACGCCGCGAGCCTTCCGGACCAGGAAGATCTCGACGCCCTGCGCGCTCACATCATCGCGCGTGAAGGGGCGGGCGCGGAAAAGAAGTACCTGCACTTCAAGCCGCTCTATCAGCGCGCCCTGATCGTCGCCGCCGGGCCGGTCTCCAACTTCATCCTGGCGATCTTCCTCTTCACCCTGCTGTTCAGCGTGATCGGCGAGGGCGTGATGCCCGCCAAGGTCGGCGAGGTTCTGGCCGGCTCGCCGGCGGCTTCGGCCGGGTTCAAGGTCGGCGACGAGATCGTCGCGGCAGACGGCGGCAAGCTGACCGGTTGGGACGACTTCCGGCGTTACGTCACGCTGCGCAACGGCGTCCCGATCGACTTCACAGTCAAGCGCGGCGGCCAGACCATCACTCTGTCGGCCACCCCCGCCGACAAGCTCTCGAAGGACCCGTTCGGCGCAACTCAGAAGACCGGGCAACTGGGCCTGGCGCCGTCCGACGATCCGGTGCGTTGGGTGCGCTACAACCCGGTGGAGGCCCTCGGCAAAGGCGTCGACCACACCTGGGACGTCCTGCACACCACGATCTTCTACCTGGGCCGGATGGTCACCGGCCACGTGGGCGCAGAGCAGCTGCACGGACCGCTCGGCATCGCCCAGGTCACCGGGGCGGTCACCAAGGACGCCGCCGTGCATGGCGGCAAGGACCTGGGCGACCGCGTCATCGCCGTCGCCTTCACGCTGATCAACCTCGCCGCGATCATTTCGGTGAGCATCGGCTTCATGAACCTGCTGCCCATGCCGGTGCTCGATGGCGGGCATCTTCTGTTCTACGCCTATGAATGGATCGCCCGGCGGCCGGTGGCCGCCAAGGTACAGGCCGCGGGCTACCGGGTGGGGCTTGCTTTGCTGGTCTGTTTGATGTTGTTCGCCACCTGGAACGACCTCCACCCGCAGCGCGTGTTTGAATTCCTCGGCGCCCTGAAGTCGTAAGAGCGCACCCCCGGTATGGCTGAACGAATGAGAAAAAACCGCGTCCGCAGCGCCGCGCTCGTTTCAAGCTTAGCGTTAATGTTCGGTACGGCCGCGCTGGTGGCCGTTCCGCAGGCGGCGTGCGCTCAGGACAGCGGCATGGTCGGCCGCATCGTCATCCAGGGCAACGAGCGGATCGAGGGTGACACGATCGCCTCGTACCTGCCGATCGGCATCGGCGACACGGTTGATTCGGCCAAGATCGACGTCGCGCTGAAGACCCTCTTCCGCACCGACCTCTTCGCCGACGTCAAGATCGAGCTGCAGGGCAACGACCTGATCGTCACCGTGGTCGAGAACCCGATCATCAATCAGGTGCTGTTCGAGGGGAATTCGTCCCTCAAGGACGACAAGCTGAAGGACGAGGTGACCGTGCGCCCGCGCGGCATCTTCACGCGCTCGCGTGTGCAGCAGGACGTCCAGCGCATCATCGAGCTCTACCGCCGGTCGGGCCGCATCTCGGCCACCGTGACGCCCAAGATCGTCGAGCTGCCTCAGAAGCGCGTCGACCTGGTCTTCGAGATCAACGAAGGCCCCAAGAGCGGCATCCTGCGCGTCAACTTCCTGGGTAACGTCGAGTACTCGGACAACGATCTGCGCGGCGAGATCGTCACCAAGGAGAGCGCCTGGTACCGGCTGTTCTCGTCGAACGACAACTACGACCCGGACCGGATCGAGTACGACCGCGAGCAGCTGCGCAAGTACTACCGCAACCGCGGCTTCTTCGACTTCCGCATCGTCTCCTCGATCGCCGAGCTGGCGCCGGCCAAGAACGGCTTCGCCGTCACCTTCACCCTCGACGAGGGCGTGAAGTACCGCTTCGGCAAGTTGACGGTGCAGACCGACCTGAAGCGGCTCAACGGCGACATCCTGCGCGCCCTGCTGCCGATCCGCGAAGGCCAGGTCTATTCCGACGAGAAGATCGAGGCGGCGGTCGACGCGCTGACCTTCGCCGGCGGCGCCGCCGGCTTCATCGTCGACGTGCGCCCGCGCTACGTGCCGAACAAGGACCGCCGCACCGTCGACGTGGTGTTCGAGGTCAAGGAAGGCCCGCGCGTCTACATCGACCGCATCGACATCGTCGGCAACACGGCCACCCTCGACTACGTCATCCGCCGCGAGCTGATGGTGGCCGAGGGCGACGCCTACAACCGCGTCCTCGTCGACCGCTCCAAGAACAACGTGCGCGCCCTCGGCTTCTTCAAGGACGTCGAGATCGAGAACACGCCCGGCGCGTCGCCCGATCGCACCAACCTGCGCGTCAAGGTCACCGAGCAGCCCACAGGCCAGCTGTCGTTCAGCGCCGGCTACTCGTCGGTCGACAAGCTGGTCATCGACCTCGGCATCGAGCAGACCAACTTCCGCGGCCGTGGCCAGAACCTGCAGGCGCGCGTCTCGATCGGCTCGCTGCGCCAGCAGGTCGACTTCTCGTTCACCGAGCCGCGCTTCCTGGGCCGCAACCTGCGAGCCGGGATCAACGCCTACTCCTATCGCTACAACTTCTCGGATCAGGCGGCGTACGACACCTCGTCCACGGGCCTGGGTCTCAGTTTCGGCTTCCCGATGACCCAGTTCGCCTACATGGGCACGCGCTACAACCTGCGCGTCGACGACGTCATCGTGGACGACAGCCTGTGCATCAAGGGTGCGGAGCTGGTGTCCGTGGTGCTGTGCGACCAGCGCGGCAGCTACCTGACCTCGTCGTTCGGCTACTCGATCCGCTTCGACCGCCGCAACGATCCGGTGCTGCCGACCCGTGGCTTCTACGTCGACCTCAGCCAGGACATCGCCGGCGCCGGCGGCGACGTGCACTACGTGCGCACCGAGACCGACTTCGGCATCTATCGCGGCCTGACCAAGGACTTCATCCTGTCGTTCACCGGCACGGCCGGCTACGTCGACGGCTGGAACGGCGACACGATCCGGATCAGCGACCGCTTCTACAAGGGCGGCAACAGCTTCCGGGGCTTCGAGATCGCAGGTATCGGCCCCCGCGACACCGCGTACGGCGACGCGCTTGGCGGCAAGCTCTATGCTATCGGCACTGTTGAGCTGAGCGTTCCGACGTTCCTGCCCGAGCAATACGGGATCAAAGCGGCACTGTTCTCAGATTTCGGCACGCTGGGGCTGCTCGACCGGGCCAACAAAGTCGACCCGAACACAAATTTGCCCCTTACAACTGTGAAAGACGACCTCGCCTTCCGAGCGTCCGCTGGCCTCAGCATCTTCTGGAAGTCGCCGATGGGCCCGCTACGCTTCGATTTCAGCCACATCCTGAAGAAGACGGACTACGATAAGACCGAGCTGTTCCGCTTCTCCACTGCAACAAGGTTCTAGCTACCAATGACCTCCAAGGTTTTCGCTCTCGCTGGCGTGAGCGCGCTTTCGGCTATGGTTCTCGGCTCTGTCGCTCAGGCGCAGCCGGCTCCCGCCGCCCGTCCGGCCGCGGCGGCGCCCGCAGCCGCCGCCGCGGCTCCCGCCATCTCGCACGGCCCCGCCATCAACGGCGTCTGCCTGATCTCGGTGGAAGACGCGATCAAAGGCTCCACCGTCGGCCGCTTCGTCGGCACGCGGATGCAGCAGATCGTCGGCCAGGTGAAGGCCGAGCTGCAGCCCGACGAGACCGCCATCAACACCGAGGGTCGCTCGCTGGAAACGTCCCGCGCGACGCTCGACCAGGCCACCTACCAGAGCCGCCTGGCGAATCTGAACCTGCGCATCTCGAACTATCAGAAGAAAGCCGAGACGCGGCAGCGCGAGCTCGACGCCACCGAGCAGAAGGCGCTGAACCGCATCGCCCAGGAGCTCGATCCGATCGTGCGGCAGGTCTACCAGCAGAAGGGCTGCAGCCTCCTGATCAACCGTCAGGCCGTGCTCGTCGGCAATCCGGCGATGGACGTGACGGCGGCGGCGGTTACGGCGCTGAACGCCAAGATCACCCAGTTCACCTTCGACCGCGAACGCCTCCCCGACAACGCGCCGGCGGCGGCAGCAGCCCCGCAGCGCTGAGGCCGGGCGCGTTGACGGCGCCCGATCCTCGCTTCTTCGAAAGCCTGGGCCCGACCACTCTCGGTGACCTGGCCACACTGACTGGCGCCCGTCTGGCCGACCCCGGCCGGGCGGGCGACCGCATTTCGGGCGTCGCCATCCTGTCGCGAGGGGCGCCCGGCGCGGTCACCTTCTGCGCCGACCGCCGCTTTGCCACGCAGCTCGCCGCGACGAAGGCTTCTGCGTGCTTCGTAAACGAAGCGCTGGCGGGGTCGGCGCCGGCCGGCTGCGCCGTTCTGGTCACGCCGCTGCCGCAGGCGGCCTACGCCGTGGCGGCGGAACGGCTGCACCGTCCGATCGGCTGGGACCCGCTGGCGCCCGCGATCCACCCGACGGCTGAGCTGGAGGATGGCGTCGTTCTTTCTCCAGGCGCCCTGGTCGGCGCCGGCGCGGCCATCGGACGCGGCACGGTGATCGGAGCCGGAGCGTCGATCGGCCCGGGCGTCGCGATCGGTCGTGGCAGTCACGTCGGCGCCAACGCCGTCGTCGGCTTCGCGCTGGTCGGCGATCGCGTGAAGATCTACGCGGGCGCGGTCATCGGCGAGGCGGGCTTCGGCGCCACAGCCGCGCCCACAGGCGTGATCGACATCCCGCAGCTCGGCCGCGTGATCATACAGGATGGAGTCAGCATCGGCGCGACATCCTGCGTCGATCGGGGCGCCTTCGACGACACGGTGATCGGCGAGAACACCAAGATCGACAACCAGGTTCAGATCGCCCACAACGTCCGCATCGGGCGCAATTGCGTGCTCGCCGCCCAGACCGGTATCTCCGGGAGCGTGACGATCGGCGACGGCTGCATGCTGGGCGGCCGGGTCGGCGTCGCCGACCACATCGACATCGGTTCAGGCGTCAGGCTGGGCGCCGCGGCCGGCGTCATGCGCGACGTTCCTGCCGGCGAGACCTGGGGCGGTTTTCCGGCCCGGCCGTTGCGCACCTGGTTGCGGGAGACCGCCTGGATCAGCCGCGCGGCGGCCAAACGCGGAGGGGACGAGGGATGAAATTCGGAGCGCCGCTGTCCGAGGGGGAAATCGGCATAGACGAGGTGTTGCAGCGCCTGCCGCACCGTCCGCCCTTCCTGCTGATCGACCGGGCCGAGAACTTCAAACCACTGGAATCGCTCACCGGCATTAAGTGCGTGACGATCAACGAACCCTTCTTCGTCGGCCACTTTCCTCAGGCGCCGGTGATGCCGGGCGTGCTGATCGTCGAGGCGCTCGCCCAGGCGGGCGGGCTACTGATGTCCAAGTCGTGGGACGTGCAGACGGACGGCAAGGTGATCTTCTTCCTTACCGTCGATGACGTGCGCTTCCGGCAGCCAGTGCGGCCGGGGGACGTCCTGCGGCTCGAGGTGAGCGTGCTGCGCATCCGCGGCGAAGTGGTGAAGTTTAAAGGCAAGGCCATGGTCGGCGAGAAGGTCGCCGCCGAGGCGGAGTTTGCGGCGATGCTGGTCGACACCAACGCATGACCAAAGTTCACGGCACGGCGATCGTTGATCCCAAGGCCGAGTTGCATGAGAGCGTCGAGGTTGGTCCCTACAGCATCGTCGGCCCGGACGTGCGACTGGGCGCGGGCGTCAAGGTCTTCAGTCACGTGGTGGTCGAAGGCCACACCGAGATCGGCGAGGGTTGCGAGATCCACGCCTTCTCCTCGATCGGCGCCCCGCCACAGCACACCGCCCACAAGGGCGAGCCGACGCGCCTGGTGATCGGCGCGCGCAACCTGATCCGCGAACATGTGACCATGCACTGCGGCACCGCGTTCGGCCGCGGCGTCACCACCATCGGCTCGGACTGCCTCTTCTATGTCGGCTGCCACGTTGCCCACGACTGCGTGGTCGGCGACAACGTCATCCTGATCAATTCGGCGACCCTCGGCGGGCACGTCATGGTCGAGGACTATGTGATCATGGGCGGTCTCTCCGCCGCGCATCAGAACACCCGGATCGGCGCTCACGCGTTTGTCGGGGGCATGGCCGGCGTGAACCACGACGTGATCCCTTACGGCAACGTATGGGGCAACCACGCCCACCTCGAAGGGCTCAACCTGGTGGGCCTGAAGCGCCGCGGCTTCAGCCGCGAGCAGATCAACACGCTGCGCGCGGCCTACCGCATGCTGTTCGCCGAGGAAGGCACGTTCCAGGAGCGGCTCGACGACACCGCCGATGTTTATGCTAAGTCGCCTGAAGTGATGCAGATCATCGATTTCATCCGCGCCGACGCCGCCCGGCCGCTGACCATGCCGCAGCGGGAGATCTGACGGTGACCAAGCTTGGCCTCATCGCCGGCGGCGGCGCCCTGCCGGTCAGTCTCGCCAATCACTGCTCCGAGGCTGGCCGGCCCTTCTTCGTGCTGCGCTTGGCGGGCTTCGCCGGCGGCGAGCTCGAGGAGTTCGACGGCGTGGACGTGGGCCTGGGCGAACTCGGCAAGGCGCTGAAGACGCTGAAAGCCGAGGGCTGCAAGGCGGTGTGCCTGGCCGGCACGGTGCCGCGCCCGGACTTCTCGAAGCTCAAACTCGACCTGCGCGGTGTCGCGGCCATGCCGGGCGTGCTGATGGCGGCCCGAAAGGGCGACGACGGCCTGCTGACCCACCTGGTCCGGGAGTTCGAGAAGGAAGGCTTCGCGGTGGAAGGCGCTCATCAGGTGATGGGCGGTCTGACGCTGGGCGAGGGGCCGCTTGGGCGCTGCAGGCCCGCGCCGGCGCACGAGGCCGACATCGCACGGGCCATGCAGGTGGCCCGTGAAATCGGACGCCTGGACATCGGTCAGGGGGCCGTGTGCTGCGAGGGCTTGATCCTGGCCGTTGAGGCCCAGGAAGGCACAGACGCCATGCTGCGGCGGGTCAGCGAGCTGCCCGGCGCGATCCGCGGCTCGGCCGAGGCGCCGCGGGGCGTGCTGGCCAAGGTTCCGAAGCCCGGCCAGGACCCGCGGGTGGATCTGCCGACCATCGGTGTCGGCACCATCCACCAGGCGGCGCGCGCCGGTCTGGCCGGCGTCGCCGGCGAGGCCGGCAAGGTGATCGTGCTCGACAAGGACGAGGTGATCGACCTGGCCGACCAGCTGGGCCTGTTCGTGGTCGGCGTGGCGGCCCCGGCCGGCTGATGCCGCCAACGGTCATGCTGGTCGCCGCCGAGGCGTCCGGCGACGCCTTGGGCGCGGGGCTGGCGGCGGCGCTGAAGGAACGGCTGGGCGAGGTGCGCCTGATCGGCGCCGGCGGCCCGCGGTTGGCCGCCCAAGGACTGATCAGCGCTTTCGACATCACGGATCTGTCGATCGTCGGCGTCCTGGGCGCCGTCGGCGCCGTGCCCCGGGTGCTGGCCCGTGCTCGCGGGCTCGCCCAGTTGGCCGCGCGCGAACAGCCGGCGGCGGCGGTAATGATCGATTCCTGGGGCTTCACCTACCAGGCGGCGCTGGCCGTGCGCCGCGCCGCGCCGCAGGTTCCGCTGATCAAGTACGTCGCGCCCCAGGTGTGGGCTTCGCGGCCCAGCCGCGTGCGCGCGGCAGCCCGCGCCTTCGACGCCATGCTGACCATCCACGCCTTCGAGCCGCCCCTGTTCGAGGCCGCGGGCCTAACGTCCACGTTCGTCGGCAATCCAGTCCTGACCCGCGACTTTTCCGCCGCCGACCCTGAAGGCCTGCGCATCAGCCTGGGCATCGCTGCCGACGAGCCTGTGCTGATCGTGCTGCCAGGCAGCCGCGAGGCCGAGATCACGCACGTGCTGCCGGCATTCGAGGCGGCGGTGAACCTTCTCAAGGCCGACCGGCCACACCTCCAGGTCATTGTCCCGGCCGCCGAGAGCGTGGCGGCGATGGTCAGGAGCCGGGTCGCCGGCTGGCCGCATCGCGCGCACGTCGTGGAAGGGGAGGGCGCCCGCCTCTCGGCGATGCGCGCCGCAACGGCCGCGCTGGCTTGTTCGGGCACGGTGACCACGGAGCTGGCCCTGGCCGGCTGCCCGATGGTGGTGGCCTACCGCCTCGATCCCCTGAGCGCGGCCGTGATGCGCGCCTTCCTGCGCTCGCGCTGGATCACCCTGCTCAACATCGCCGCCCAGCGCGAGGTCGCGCCGGAACGCCTGCAGGAGGACTGCAACGGCCCGGCGCTGGCCGCCGCCATTGCCCCCCTGATCGACATCCCCGAGGTGCGCGCAGCCCGCATCGCCGACCAGAACGCCGCCCTCGACAGTATGGGCCGCGAAGCCGGCGACCCCTCCGCGCGGGCCGCCGACGCCATCATCGCGTTGATGGGGCGCGCCTAGGCGAAGGCGTTGCCGCGCAGGGCGTCGATCTGGAGTTCGCACAGGCGCCGGACGACGAGGATGAGAGCGAAGTCCGCCGGCAGGGCCAGAAGGCTGGCGATCAGGTTGGCGACCTCGGCGCCGGAGCGCTCGGAGACCGTTGTCGCCATCAGCGTCAGGCGCAACGAGACGTTATCGGCGAAGAGGCCGGCGAGCCACAGGCCCCACCACCAGCGCAGGATCGGCGGCGTCGGCTCGGCGGACCAGCGCGAGGGTGAGACGGTCGCCTGCCAGCTCTGGCTGACCCCCTGGAACGGCTTCCACAGGTAGGCGATCGGCACGAAGAACCAGCCGACGTTCCACGCCGGACTGACCACCAGACCCCTGGCCAGCGTGTGGGCGTTGAGGTTGACGCGGTAGATCCACTTCAGCGCCAGAAAGCCGGTGATCACCGTCACCGGCAGGATCGGCAGCGAGGCCGTGGTGATCAGAAGCTCGTTGGTCCCGGGCGGAACCATGCTCATCGCGATCTTCTGCCCTGGGTCGAGCGCGCGCATCGCAGCGAGCTGCAGGCCGCTGAGCAGCGCGCCGATCAGCGACGTCACGATGTCGGCGCAGAGCCAGAAGATCAGGGTCCGGCTGAGCGCGCCGGGGTGGCGCGCCACGTAAGGCGGACCCGTGGTGGTCACGGGCCCGGGGTCAGCCGCGCTTGTCGAGCGGTACGTAGTCGCGCGGTCCGGGGCCGGTATAGAGCTGGCGCGGACGGCCGATCTTGCGCTGCGGATCCTCGAACATCTCCTTCCACTGGCTGATCCAGCCGACGGTGCGCGCGAGCGCGAAGAGCACCGTGAACATGGTGGTCGGGAAGCCCATCGCCCGCAGGGTGATGCCGGAATAGAAGTCGATGTTCGGGTAGAGCTTGCGGTCGACGAAGTAGGGGTCGTTCAGCGCGACCTTCTCCAGTTCCATCGCCACCTTCAGCATCGGGTCGTTCTCGGCGCCGACTTCGGCCAGCACCTCGTGGCAGGTCTTCTGCATCACGGTCGCGCGCGGATCGTAGTTCTTGTAGACGCGGTGACCGAAGCCCATCAGGCGATACTTGCGGTCCTTAACCCCTTGAACAAACGAGGGAATGTTGTCGACCGTGCCGATCTCGTTGAGCATCATCAGGGCCTCTTCGTTGGCCCCGCCGTGTGCGGGACCCCAGAGGCAGGCGATGCCTGCGGCGATACAGGCGAACGGGTTGGCGCCCGACGATCCGGCGAGGCGCACCGTCGAGGTGGAGGCGTTCTGCTCGTGGTCGGCGTGCAGGATGAAGATGCGGTCCATGGCCCGCGTCAGGATCGGGTTCGGCTTCCAGTCTTCGGCCGGCACGGAGAAGGCCATGCGCAGGAAGTTCTCGGCGTACGAAAGGTCATTGCGCGGCTGCACGAACGGTTGGCCGACCGAGTACTTGAAGGCCCGCGCCGCGATGGTCGGCATCTTGGCGATCAGGCGGTGGGCGCTGATCTTGCGCTGCTCGGCGTCATCGACGTTGATGCTGTCGTGGTAGAAGGCCGACAGCGCGCCGACCGCGCCGGTCATGATCGCCATCGGGTGCGCGTCCGAGCGGAAACCGGTGAAGAACCGGTCGAACTGCGCGTGCAGCATCGTGTGATAGGTGATGGTGTGGTCGAACTCTTCGAAGGCGGCCGCGGTGGGCAGTTCGCCGTTGAGGAGCAGGTAGCAGACCTCGAGGAAACTCGACTTCTCCGCCAGTTGCTCGATCGGGTAACCGCGGTGCAGCAGCACGCCGGCGTCGCCGTCGATGAAGGTGATCTTCTTTCCAGCACATTGGGATCCTAAGCTTAGAATTCCACGTGGACAAGTTGTCGCG
>JADMIO010928584.1_pt1 | contig 52362 bp, 46 predicted proteins | sample 8958161 | NCBI WGS metagenome assembly JADMIO01 (sample SAMN16585339, study PRJNA669376) | soil metagenome | isolation source: Crop rotation soil | place: USA: Cullars Rotation, Alabama | collected 2011
CGACCGTCGAAGTACCCCACGCTGGGTTGCCCTAGCGCGGCAATCGGCCCCGAGGTACGGTGTCATAGTGCTGGGCATTACCGGCTCAGTTCCCGCAATAACCACGATTTAGCGAAGTCCCAATCCCGCCTGACCGTTCGCGGAGAGATCCTCAGAACCTCTGCAGTCTCCTCTTCGCCCAGCCCACCGAAATAACGCAGTTCAACGACCTTGGCCTGCCGCGGAGCCAGCTTTGAGAACGCCTCAAGCGCTTCATCCAGCGCCACGATCGACGAATCACGCTCCGGTGACACAACCAGCGCTTCGTGCACATTTACCTTTACGGCTCCTGCGCCCCGCTTACGCGAGCCGCGGGCACGCGCCGCGTCTACCAGAATCCGCCGCATCATCTGTGCGGCAATCGCAAAGAACTGGGCACGCTGCTGCCAATCGATGTTCTTTACATCGACTAAGCGAAGGTAGGCCTCGTTGACCACGGCCGTGGTTTGGAGAGTGTTGCCGGCGCGTTCATTCCTCATGTAACGCCGAGCTATACGACGCAGCTCGTTATACACCTCGTCCACCAGCCGCTCCAGCGCTGCCTGGTCGCCGCCACCCCAAGCCTTTAATAAACCAGTGATTTCCTCGGATCGAGTCTGCACAGTCACAGTTCCTGAAAGAAAATATCATGGCCATGGCCGGTTTTCCCGTCCGCTTCCGCCTGTAGCGGCGGAGGGGGAAACGGCGATGATTATCCGACGGGAAGCAGTGATTGCAGCGATAGCGTGGGCCAGTGCACCTGTGAACGGGATTACGGCAGTCAAACCGCAAGTAATAATTTGCATGACGATGACAAACACCGAGGATATGGCTTTGCAGAATCAGGCCAAGAGTGTTGCATCCGTCATCCTTGCGAGCAGCGGCGTGAACATCCAGTGGCACGACCCCAGTCAATGCCCCGGTCAAGCGATAGTCGTGACCCTCGCGACCGACGAGCCTGCCAGCCTGCGGCCAGGACTGCTTGCGTACGCACTGCCCTTCGACGGGAAGCACATCGTGGTGTTCTACGATCGGGTGAAGAATGAACGGGTGAAGAACCGGCCAGGCTACGCGCAGGCCGTGTTGGGGCACGTGATCGCCCACGAGGTCACCCACATTCTACAAGGCGCGATCTGGCACTCTGAGACAGGCATCATGAAGGCGCAGTGGAGTCGCAAAGACTTCTTGCAAATGGACTGGAAGCCACTACAGTTCACGGATGAAGACATTAGGCGGATTCAACATGGCGTAAAAATGTGGGAAGCAAGTCGCGCCTCAGGCGGTGGTGTCCGGGTGCCGGTTGCTCGCCAGTGACAGGAGGCGTATTGTGGAGGGCACATCATCCAAGGAGGTCCTCTGACCCCTGAACGTTTGCACCAGATTGAAGAGCTGTACCACTTGGCTCGGGAACGCGAGCCGGGAGAGCGGGCCGAGTTTCTGGCCCAGGCATGCCGGGGTGATGACAGACTGAGGCAGGAGTTGGACCAGCTACTTGCGCCGGGGTCCTCAAACGGTAACATCCTTGATCAAGCAGCCGTGGTTCGTCCAACCGTGGACCTGTTGGCCCACTCCACCGTTGCGCAATTGAGTGCCGGAACAAAACTGGGCACATACGAGATCATCGCACTCATCGGAAAGGGCGGCATGGGCGAGGTGTACAAGGCTCGCGACATACGCCTGCCACACGTGGTAGCCATAAAGGTTTCCAAGACTGAGTTCAGCGAGCGATTCGAGCGAGAGGCGCGCGCGATCGCAACGCTGAACCATCCGCACATCTGCACTTTCCACGGCATCGGTCCCAACTACTTGGTGATGGAGTACATCGACGGTACTCCGCTGAACGGTCCGCTGCCTCTACAGCAAGCACTCAAATACGCAGTGCAGATTTGCGATGCACTCGATGCTGCGCACCGCAAAGGCATTACTCATCGGGATCTGAAACCTGGCAACATTCTGGTGACTAAACAAGGCATCAAGCTGCTCGATTTCGGGCTGGCGCGGATGGCTCCCGGTGAAAACGATCCGACGCTCACGCGGCCGGGAATGGTGATGGGGACACCGGCATACATGGCGCCCGAACAACGGGAAGGCAAACCTGGCGACGCCCGCTCCGACATTTATGCGTTTGGGTGTGTGTTGTTTGAGATGCTTACTGGCAAGCGGGTGGCGCAGGAGAGAACCCCGGTCGAGCTAGTAGCACTCGAAAGCGTACTGGGGAGGTGTCTCGACAAGGACCCGGAGAATCGGTGGCAGAGCGCGAGGGACTTGAAGGCTGCCTTGGAGATGGTAAACCCCGGGCGCCGCAATGACTCGTCGGTGCCGCCGAGAAGATTGCCCTGGATCGCGGCGGCGGTACTAGCTTTTGTCGCGGCGGCTCTAGGCATCGGGCTGTACCGCGCGACGCAGCCTACCGAGCAAGCATTAAAGCCACTGGTGCGGTTGGACGTCGATCTCGGGTCCGATGTGTCGCTCGATTTCGAGCGCGGCACCAACGCTGTTCTTTCGCCCGATGGCATGCGGCTCGTGTACTTATCGAGGAGGCGGCTCTTTATCCGCCGACTCGATCAGACCAAAGCTACCGAGCTGGCGGGCACGGAAGGAGCCACGGCGCCCTTTTTCTCGCCGGACGGGCAGTGGGTCGCGTATATCACAGTAGGAACAGGATTACTGAAAAAGATTTCCGTGGAAGGCGGCTCAGCCGTCACCTTGTCTGACGCTCAATTCAACTTTTACGGGGGCAGTTGGGGAGAGAACGGGGACATCATTGCCACATACCGTGGGGGGCTATCACGGATTTCCTCGGCGGGAGGCACGCCGACGCCAGTGATCGAACCCGCACAAGCAGGAGAAGCCCAGCGATTTCCGCAGATTCTGCCGGGAGGCAAAGCAGTGTTGTTCACTTCGAACGCCGGCGGGAGGACTTGGGATCAGGCCAGCATCGAAGTTGTATCTTTGGCGGATCGCCGGAGGAAAACGCTCCAACGAGGAGGCACCTACGGCCGGTACGTACCTTCCTCCAATGGCCGGGATGGCCATGTGTATCGAAGCGGTGCCGCAGAGGCAAGTCTGCTCACTGTGCACTGGCTTGATAGTGCCGGCAAGATGCAGCCGCTGCTGGTCAAGCCGGACGGGTATCAGTCCGCGATCCTATCACCGGACGGCCAGCGGCTCGCGATCTCCACTACCGACCTTTGGGTGTATGAGTGGCAGCGAGACAGGGTGACTCGTTTGACGCTTGGTGGCAGCCTGGGAGGGAACAGCTCGCCGGCGCTGTGGAGTCCCAACGGCAGCTACCTTGTTTTTCGAAAGTTTGGGGAAGGCCTGTTCTGGACGCGCTCCGATGGGGCGGGCCAGCCACAATTGTTGGTTCGAAGTACGACCAACATCTCAGCGGGGTCGTTCATGCCTGACGGGAAACGGCTCGCTTTTCGAGACAACGGCGCTGGAACAGGGTACGATCTATGGACCATGCCTATCGAGAATGACGGTGCAGGATTGCGGGGCGGGAAGCCAGAGATGTTTTTGGGCACGCAGTTCAACGAGCAGAACCCTGCCTTCTCTCCCGATGGGCGTTGGCTGGCTTATTACTCGGATGAGGGGGGAACGGATCAGGTCTTTGTGAGGGCGTTTCCCGATCGGGGCGGTGAGTGGCAGATCTCCGAGAACGGCGGCTCGTATCCGAATTGGTCACGGAACGGACGCGAGTTATTCTTCCGCACCGCGGATGGCCAGATCGCAGTGGCGTCGTACACCGTGAGAGGCGATTCGTTCGTGGCGGACAAACCGCGGATGTGGTCGGAGAAGCGTCTTGCACAGACCCTCTCCAATGGGTCTAATTACAATTTTGCCCCGGACGGCAAACGCGCCGTCGTCTTCATACCGGCGGACGCGCCAGCAGCGCAGCAGGCGCAGAACCACGTCATTTTCCTCGAAAACTTCTTCGACGAACTGCGGCGGAAGGTGCCCGCAGCAAAATGACTTCACCAGCTGGCGAACCGCACAACATTCGAGGAGGTCCTCTGACCCCTGAACGTTTGCACCAGATCGAAGAGCTATACCACTCGGCTCGGGAGCGCGAGCCGGGGGAACGGGCGGAGTTTCTCGCACGGGCGTGCCAGAATGATGATGAACTGAGACAGGAGCTGGACCAGCTACTCGCGTCGGAGCTTTCGAGCGGCAACATTCTTGACAAGCCAGCCGTGGATCTCTTGGCTAGCTCCATCGTGCGCCCGCTCTCGGTCGGAACAAAACTCGGCCCCTACGAAATCCTTGCTCTCATCGGCAAGGGTGGCATGGGGGAGGTATATCGTGCGCGCGATCCACGCCTCAATCGCGACGTCGCGATTAAAGTCCTACCGACGGCTCTCGCGCGGGACCCGGAGCGTCTCGCCAGATTTGAGCGTGAAGCGAAGGTTCTTGCGTCGTTGAATCATCCGAACATCGCGCAGATTCATGCCATCGAGGAAGTTGACGGCGTTCGCGCGTTGGTTATGGAGTTGGTCCCTGGACAGACGCTCACAGGGCCAATACCACTTGACGAAGCGCTACGTGTGGCGGCTCAGGTCGCTGACGCTTTAGGGGCAGCCCACGAAAAGGGGATCACGCATCGTGATCTGAAACCTTTGAACGTCATGATCACGCCCGAAGGCGTGGTCAAGGTGTTGGATTTCGGATTAGCTGCAGTAGCGCAGCCATCGGGAACGCAACAAGGAGATTTAAGCCAATCGCCAACGGTGACTATCTCGCCTACTCGCGCGGGCATGATTCTAGGCACGGCAGCTTACATGAGCCCGGAGCAGGCGCGCGGCCAGAGCGTAGACCGGCGTTCGGACATTTGGTCTTTTGGCGTGCTCCTATATGAGATGGGGACCGGCAAGCAGCTGTTCCATGGAAACACTGTTTCCGACATTCTGGCCAGCGTGCTGAAGGATGAGCCCAATCTGGAGCAAGTCCCCGCGAAGGTGCGTCCCTTGCTGCGGGGATGTCTCGAAAAAGAGCCGAAGAAGAGGCTGCAGGCGATTGGGGATTGGGAGCTGTTGCTAAACGCAGGTGAGAAATCCGTCGCGCCAGAACGGACTAATCGTGCCTCGCCCGTGCCCTGGATTACGGCGGCGGTGCTTGCGATTAGCCTCATCGGGGTTTCTTGGGTTGCCTGGCGCGCGACGCGGCCCATCGAGCAACCGCTGAAGCCGCTTGTGCGTCTGGACGTCGATCTCGGGTCCGACGTGAGGCTCGATGACGATCGTGGCACCAGCGCTCTTCTTTCGCCCGATGGTACGCGGCTGGTGTACTTGTCGCGGCAGCGGCTCTTCACCCGCCGTCTGGATCAGCCTAAGGCGGCCGAATTGGCGGGCACGGAAGGAGCGATTGCTCCATTCTTCTCGCCCGACGGGCAATCGATCGCGTTTTTCGCGCAGGGTAAGCTGAAAACGATTTCAGTGGATGGCGGCGCAGCCGTCGTCTTATGTGACGCCGGTGTAGGCAACGTTAGCGGCAGCTGGGGCGAGGATGGCAACATCATCACGGTATTGAGCAGCGGTTCTCTGTCACGAGTTCCTTCTGCGGGCGGAGCTCCCACGCGATTGACGGAACTGGCACCAGGAGAATTAATTCAGCGATTTCCGCAAATTCTGCCTGGAAAGAAAGCCGTGCTGTTTACATCATTCAGCGCTTCGTCGGCGGATGCCGCCAGCATCAGCGTTGTGTCTTTGGCGGACGGAAAGAGGAAAATGCTTCAGCAGGGAGGCACCTACGGCCGCTACGTAGCCTCCCACGGCAGGGAAGGCCATCTGCTTTATGTGAACCGAGGCACGTTGTTTGCTGTTCCATTCGATCCGGAGTCCTTGGCTGTGCGCGGTACTCCGGCGCCCGTGTTGGAGCAAGTTTATTATTCGCAATCAACGGGGCGTACGCAGTTTGACGTTTCCCAACAGGGAACGCTCGTATATCGGAGCGGTAGCGTTGGGGGGATCGGGCTCACCATTCAATGGATGGATAGCGCTGGCAAGATGCAGCCACTTCTGGCCAAGCCGGACGCTTATCAGTCCGCACGCCTATCGCCGGACGGCCAGCGGCTCGCAATCTCAACCACCGATCTTTGGGTTTACGAGCTGCAGCGAGACACGATGACTCGTCTGACTTTTGGCGACAGCCTCGGAAGCAACAGTTCACCCGCGGTGTGGAGTCCAGACGGCCGCTACATTATTTTTCGAGATCCAAGGGAAGGGCTGTTTTGGATACGTTCGGACGGAGCGAGTCAGCCTAAACTCTTGGTTCGAGCGCAAGCGAAGAACGTGAATAGTATTTTAGCGTATTCTTTCACGCCTGACGGGAAACGGCTCGCTTTTCGAGAAATCGGTGCTAAGACGGGGATGGACCTATGGACCGTGGCTGTCGAAAGTGACGGCGCAGGACTACGGGCCGGGAAGCCTGAGATGTATATGGCCACGCAGTTCCAAGAGACCAACCCTGCCTTTTCTCCGGATGGGCGCTGGATCGCCTATGACTCGAATGAGAGTGGAACAAATCAGATCTTTGTGCGGGCGTTTCCCGGGGCATCCTCTGGATCGGGCGGCAAGTGGCAGATCTCCGATAGTGGCGGCGTGTACCCGGAGTGGTCACGGAACGGACGGGAGGTATTCTTTCGCACTCCGGATAACCGAATCGCGGTGGCGTCGTACGCAGTCACTGGCGATTCGTTCGTGGCGGACAAGCCGAGACTGTGGTCAGCCAAATCGATAACTCAGGCTTTCAACGGTGGTTTGAACTATAATCCTGCCCCGGACGGCAAACGTTTGGTCGTATTCGCTCCTGTACAGGCGCCGGAAGCCCAGCAGGCGCAGAACCACGTGATCTTCCTCGAAAACTTCTTCGACGAGTTGCGGCGAAAAGTACCCGCCAAGTGACTTTCACTTGGGCTCAGTCGGTGAGGCACGTTTTCTGAATGTAAAAGAGCATCCGTACAAGGCCTGGAACGCAAAGAGTGGCCGGCCGCCGTCCATAATACTCAAGCAAGTCCGCTATGGGTGGCCCTCATGAGCACGCGGCCCTAATCGGCTACTCCAGGCAACAGTGAATCTCGGAAGAGAGTACAGTTAGAACGCCCTGCTCGGCACAGCAGAAAGGTGGATTAAATGTCCGAATCCGGATCAATTGTTATTTCCACGCTACCGCCGTTGGTAGAAGCGGCCCCTTATCCCTCGCAACGCTACGCTTGGTAGTCGTCGCTGTTCTGACCACTGTTTGTGCATTCTCCTTTATTGATCGCAACATATTCAGCTTGTTGGTCGAGCCACTCCGGCGCGATCTCAAAATCAGCGATACCCAAGTCAGCCTGCTTCAGGGTGTCAGCTTCGCTCTCTTCTATGCCTGTTTCGGGCTTCCGCTGGGACATCTGGCCGATCTGCGCAGTCGCCGGTCAATCATTGCAGGCGGCCTGGTGGCTTGGAGTTTGTTCACGGCGAGTTGTGGGCTAGCCGGCAGCTTTATTCAGATGCTGCTGTTCCGCACTGGCGTGGGGGTAGGGGAGGCATCGCTTTCGCCTTCGGCTTTTTCCATGATCACCGATTATTTCCCGGAGGCGCGGCGTGCCACGGCGCTCAGTGTGTATTACATGGGTACTTTTATAGGCGCCGGGAGCGCCTTCGTATTTGGCGGCATGGTCGTGAAGCTTGCCTCCGCAAAGGTTACCTGGGTAGTGCCGCTGCTGGGAGCGATTCGGCCTTGGTAAATTATCTTCCTGGTTGTCGGCTTACCGGGTCTGTTGTTTGCCCTGCTTCTCTTCACGGTCCGGGAACCCGTACGCCGAGGCTTGGTAGCTACTACGCCTAAGGTACCCATGAGGGAGGTGTTTACTTACATGCGCAGTAATAAGATCACCTTCCTTTGCCACCATATCGGTTTCGCGATGTTCGCATTGGCCGGATATGCCGCAGTCGCATGGATCCCAGAGATGTTCCGCCGCGATTTCCACTGGGATATCCCGGCCATTGGTCTTTATTACGGTATTCTGGTGGCCGTATGTGGATCCATCGGCACGGTGGCCGCTGGACAGATTGCCGATTGGTTGCGTGCTCGCAACGTTTTAAACGCAAACATGCAAGTAGGCGTGTTTATCGCATTGCTCTCGATCCCAGCGATAGTCGGCTTGTGCTTGGCCCCGACCGGGAATTGGGCGCTCGTCTGGCTGATACCGGTGTGCATGCTGATGGCTGCACCGTACGGGATTGCGGCCGCCTCGGTTCAACAGTTAATGCCGAATCCCATGCGTGGTCGAGCCTCTGCCGTATACCTGGCCGTCAATAGTATGATCGGGCTGGGACTCGGCCCCACTGCAGTTGCGATGTGCACCCAGTACCTGTTTCGTCGCGATGAAGCGGTGAACTATTCGTTATTGGTGGTGTCCGTGGCCGCATTCACGGCTGCGGCACTCCTGTTGTGGGTAGGTTCCAGGTCTTTTCTTGCAAGTATCCATAGGATGAGAGAGTGGAGCGAATTGAACTCAGCAAACGGTACTCAAATAACAGCAACACCTAGCAGAACTGAAAAAGAGCCACCTCTCGCTATCGTGCCTGGATGACTCAAGGGCGCAACGGTTTTAGCAGCATGTGATGCCGGAGTTCACAACGCTCATTAGTGGTTTATCATTCACCGAGTGCCCACGATGGCGCAACGGGCGGCTCTATTTCTGCGACTTCTACACACACCGCGTGCTGGCCGTCGGCATGGACGGCAGTGCAGAAACATTGGCTCACATACCTCAGCAACCCTCTGGCCTTGGGCTCCTGTCAGACGGCCGCATCTTGATCGTGTCCATGCGTGATCGTAAGATCCTGCGGCGTGAGATGGATGGTTCCCTCTTCGAACATGCAGATTTATCCGGTCTGGCTCCGTGGCATTTGAACGATATGCTGGTCGATCGCGACGGCCGCGCCTGGGTGGGCAATTTCGGGTTCGATCTCATGGGCGGTGCCCCAGCCTCAACCACTGTGCTCATCTGCGTTGAGCCCAATGGCGAGGCTCACGTAGTCGCCGACGGACTCGGGTTTCCTAACGGCATGGTGCTTACCCCCGACCGCCGTACTCTGATTGTTGCCGAGACAACGATGAATCGGCTGAGCGCGTTCAGCGTCGCAGGAAGTATGCTGGGCGAACGCAGGGATTGGGCTATATTGGCTGATACTTCAGCATTGACTGATGCCGGAGAACTCAGAACACTGCCTAAGCCGGACGGCATCTGTCTGGACGCGGAAGGTGCGGTATGGGTGGCCGATGCCGCCCATAGCAGGCTCATCCGAGTGGCCGAGGGCGGCCGCATTTTGGAGGAACGCAGGACTGATGGAATTGGTGTGTTCGCCTGTATGTTGGGAGGCGACGATGGCCGCACTCTGTTTGCCTGTGTCGCGCCAAGCTTCCGCGAGGCCGAGGCATCCGCGAATCATAATTCTTCGATATTAATGACGACCGTCGAAGTACCCCATGCTGGGTTGCCCTAGAGCGGCAATCGGCCCCATCTTATCGTGGGCGCATTACCGGGTCAGTTCCCGCATTAACCACGACTTAGCGAAATCCCAGTCACGCCTTACAGTGCGCGGGGAGATCTTCAGAACCTCTGCAGTCTCCTTTTCGCCGAGCCCACCGAAATAGCGTATTTCGACAACCTTCGCTTGGCGAGGAGCCAGCTTTGAGAACGCCTCCAGAGCTTCATCCAAAGCTACGAGCGATGAATCGCGTTCCGGGGACACTACCAGTGCTTCGTCCACATTTACCTTGACGGCTCCTGCGCCCCGCTTCTGCGAGCCGCGAGCGCGCGCCGCGTCTACCAGAATCCGCCGCATCATCTGTGCGGCAATCGCAAAGAACTGGGCACGCTGCTGCCAATCGATGTTCTTTACATCGACTAAGCGAAGGTAGGCCTCGTTGACCACGGCCGTGGTTTGGAGAGTGTTGCCGGCGCGTTCATTCCTCATGTAACGCCGAGCTATACGACGCAGCTCGTTATACACCTCGTCCACCAGCCGCTCCAGCGCTGCCTGGTCGCCGCCACCCCAAGCCTTTAATAAACCAGTGATTTCCCCGGATCGAGTCTGCACAGTCACAGTCCCTGAAAGAAAATACCACGGGCCATGGCCGGTTTTCCCGCCCGTTTCCGCCTGTAGCGGCGGAGGTGGAAACGGCGATGAAGATCATCGGCGTTACAGTGTTTGCAGCGGTGGTTTGGAACAGTGCTACCGCAAACGCGGTTCCGGCGGCAGAACCGCAGGTCGTAGTCTGTATGACTCACACCGACGATATGGGTTTGCAGGGCCAGGCCAAGAGTGTGGCATCCGCGATCCTTGCCAGCAGCGGCGTGAAGCTCCAGTGGCACGACCCCAGTCAATGTCCTGGTGAAGCGATCATCATCACTCTCTCGAACAACGAGCCTGCCAGTCTACGGCCGGGACTGCTGGCGTACGCACTGCCCTTCGAGGGGACGCACATCGTGGTGTTCTACGACCGGGTGAAGAATGAACAGGTGAAGAACCGGCCTGGTTTCGCGTCTTCCTTACTAGGGCATGTGATCGCCCACGAGGTTACCCACATTCTGCAAGGCGCAATCTGGCACTCCGAAAGTGGCGTCATGAAGGCGCAATGGACCCGCGCGGACTACCGGGACATGACCTGGAAGCCGCTCCAGTTTACCGATGAAGATGTGATGCGGATTCAACGTGGTCTGAAATTCTGGGAGGCAAGTCGCGCCTCGCGCGGTAGTATCCGGGTGCCGGTTGCTCGCCAGTAATAGGAGGCGTATTGTGGAGAGCACACCATCGAAGGAGGTCCTCTGACCCCTGAACGGTTGCAACAGATCGAAGAGTTGTACCACTCGGCTCGGGAACGCGAGCCGGGAGAGCGGGCCGAGTTTCTGGCCCAGGCATGCCGGGGTGATGACAGACTGAGGCAGGAGTTGGACCAGCTACTTGCGCCGGGGTCCTCAAACGGTAACATCCTTGATCAAGCAGCCGTGGTTCGTCCAACCGTGGACCTGTTGGCCCACTCCACCGTTGCGCAATTGAGTGCCGGAACAAAACTGGGCACATACGAGATCATCGCACTCATCGGAAAGGGCGGCATGGGCGAGGTGTACAAGGCTCGCGACATACGCCTGCCACACGTGGTAGCCATAAAGGTTTCCAAGACTGAGTTCAGCGAGCGATTCGAGCGAGAGGCGCGCGCGATCGCAACGCTGAACCATCCGCACATCTGCACTTTCCACGGCATCGGTCCCAACTACTTGGTGATGGAGTACATCGACGGTACTCCGCTGAACGGTCCGCTGCCTCTACAGCAAGCACTCAAATACGCAGTGCAGATTTGCGATGCACTCGATGCTGCGCACCGCAAAGGCATTACTCATCGGGATCTGAAACCTGGCAACATCCTAGTTACCAAGCAAGGCATCAAGCTGCTCGATTTTGGCCTCGCGCGGATGGCTCCGGGCGAAAACGATCCGACGCTTACGCGCCCGGGAATGGTGATGGGGACACCGGCATACATGGCGCCCGAGCAGAAAGAGGGCAAACCTGGCGACGCGCGCTCCGACATTTATGCATTTGGGTGTGTGTTGAATGAGATGCTAACTGGCAAACGGCCGGCGCAGGAGAGAGCTCCGGTCAAGCCAGCGGCACTGCAAAGCGTACTGGGAAAGTGTCTTGAAAAAGACCCGGAGTATCGTTGGCAGAGCGCGAGGGACTTGAAGGCCGCCTTGGAGATGGTTCGTCCCACGCCACAGGATTCGCCGCCGAGACCCCTTCTACCTTGGGCAGTGACGGCGCTGCTGGCGGTCGGGCTCATCGGGGTTTCCTGGGTCGACTGGCGCGCTACGCGATCGCCCGAACTAAAGCCGCTGGTGCACCTGGACGTCGATCTTGGGTCCGACGTATCGCTCGATGCCGAGCGTGGCACTAACGCTGTTCTTTCGCCCGACGGTATGCGGCTGGTGTATTTGTCGCGTGGTCGGCTCTTTACCCGGCGGCTCGATCAGCCTAAGGCTACTGAGTTGGTGGGCACGGAAGGAGCCTACCAACCCTTCTTCTCGCCGGACGGGCAGTGGGTCGCGTTTTTCACAATTGGAAAACTGAAGAAGATTTCAGTGCAAGGCGGAGTACCTATTTCCCTATGTGACGCTCAAGGCTTCCCTGGTGGCGGCAGTTGGGGCGAGGATGGCAACATCATCGCATCGCTTGGTAACGGTGCCCTGTGGCGAATTCACTCCGCCGGCGGTGCGCCCACTCGAGTAACCGAAGTGGCACAAGGAGGAGGTGAGCGGTGGCCGCAGATCCTGCCCGGGGGCAAAGCAGTGCTGTTCACTTCGACCCCGACCGTAAACGTTTGGGATCAGGCCAATATAGACGTTGTTTCTCTGGTGGATCGCCGGAGGAAAACGCTCCAACCAGGAGGCACCTATGGCCGGTACTTACCTTCTTCTCAGGGTCCGTCTGGCCATCTTATTTACGTGACCCAGGGCACGCTCTTTGCCGTGCCATTCGATCTGGAAGCTTTGGCCGTACGCGGCACGCCGTCACCGGTGCTGGAGCAGATCTCTTATTCCACCGTAGGGGGGTACGCGCAGTTTGACTTCTCCCAAAAGGGAACCCTGGTATATCGGAGCGGTGGCGCAGAGGGCAGCCGCCTTACCGTGCAGTGGCTAGACAGTTTCGGCAGGATGCAGCCGCTCCTGGCCAAGCCGGACTTTTATCAATCCGCGCGCTTGTCGCCCGACGGCCAACGGCTCGCGATCTCCACTACCGACCTTTGGGTTTATGACTGGCGACGAGAGACGATGACTCGTTTGACCGTTGGTGGCAGCCTCGGAAGTAATAATGCGCCGGCGTTGTGGAGCCCCGACGGCCGCTACCTTATATTCCGAAAGAATGGGGAAGGCCTATTCTGGACCCGCTCAGATGGGGCGGGCCAGCCGCAGCGATTGGTTCAAAGTACGACCTCCATCATGGCGTATTCCTTCGCGCCTGACGGTAAACGGCTCGCTTTTCGAGAACGCGGCGCTGAGACGGGGTACGACTTATGGACCATGCCTATGGAAAGTGATGCCTCAGGACTACGAGGCGGGACGCCTGAGATGTTTCTGGGAACGCAGTTCAATGAACAGCACCCCGCGTTCTCGCCTGATGGGCAATGGTTGGCCTATACGTCGAATGAGGCAGGAACGGATCAGATCTTTGTTCGGGCGTTTCCCGACAGCGGCGGTCAGTGGCAGATCTCCGACAGCGGCGGCTCGTACCCAGAGTGGTCACGCAACGGACGGGAGCTATTTTTCCGTACGGCCGACAACCAGATTGCCGTGGCGGCGTACACCGCGAAAGGTCATTCATTCGTGTCCTTCAAGCCGCGGCTGTGGTCGGAGAAGCCTCTTACGCAGACTCTCGCCAACGGATCGAACTACAATCTTGACCCGGACGGAAAACGTATCGTTGTATTCTCGCCGGACAAGGCGCCGGAAACGCAGCAGGCGCAGAACCATGTCATCTTCCTCGAAAACTTCTTCGACGAGGTGCGACGGAGGGTGCGCGCAGGAAAATGATTTCAGCACTGGCAATGGCAAGAACCGCACAAGATCTGAGGAGGTCCTCTGACGCCTGAACGTCTGCAACAGATCGAAGATTTATACCACTCGGCTCGGGAGCGCGAGCCGGATGAACGGGCGGCGTTTTTGGGCGAGGCGTGCCGGGACGATGAAGAACTGAGACAGGAGCTGGACCAGTTGCTTGGGTGGAATTCCTCGGGCAACCATATCCTAGATAGTCCAGCCGTGAATCTGTTGGCCAGCTCCACCGTGGCGCAATTGAGCACCGGAACTCAAATCGGGCCGTACAAGATCGAAGCGCTCCTGGGAGCCGGCGGGATGGGCGAAGTGTATCGCGCCGTGGATAGCAGGCTGGAGCGTACGGTGGCCATCAAGCTTGCGAAGCAAAATTTCGGCGAGCGCTTCGAACGCGAGGCGCGCGCCATTGCGGCATTGAATCACCCCAATATCTGCACGCTGCACGACGTCGGGCCCAACTATCTCGTCATGGAATTGATCGAGGGCACGCCTCTCAAGGGACCTTTGGCGCTGGACCAAGCTCTGCAATATGCCGCACAGATGTGTGACGCTCTGGATGCCGCGCACCGCAAAGGCATCACCCATCGCGATCTGAAACCCGGCAACATCCTGGTGACTAAGCAAGGCATCAAGCTGCTCGATTTCGGGCTGGCGCGGATGGCTCCGCGCGAAAATGACCCGACGCTCACGCGCCCGGGAGTCGTGATGGGGACACCCGCTTATATGGCGCCTGAGCAGCGGGAGGGCAAACCTGGTGACGCCCGCTCCGACATTTATGCATTTGGCTGTGTGTTGTATGAGATGTTGACTGGCCAACGGGCGGCGCAGGAGAGAGCTCCGGTCGAGCCAGCGGCACTCGAAGGCGTACTGCGGAGCTGTCTTGAGAAAGATCCGGAGGACCGATGGCAGTCGGCACGGGACTTGAAGCATGCCTTGGAATGGGTTGTCGGGCAGCCTCGTGGGCTGCCGTCCGCCGATCATCGACCGGTCCCCTCGCGCCGGACTTATCTAAAATGGCCTGCGGCAGCTGCGCTGGGGCTAATTGCGGCCGCGGTGTGGGTTATAGCGTACCGAGTCCCGCGATCCGCCGAATCGAAGCCAATGGTGCGTCTGGACGTCGATCTCGGGTCCGACGTGTTTCTCGACTCCGGGGCAGGCATCAACGCAATCCTTTCGCCTGACGGCACGCGACTGCTGTATTTGTCGCGGTCGCGGCTCTTCACGCGGCGGCTCGATCAGCCCAAGGCTGCCGAGTTAGCGGACACGGAAGGAGCGCGCGGGCCCTTTTTTTCGCCGGACGGCCAATGGATCGCGTTCTTCACACGAGGAAAACTGAAAAAGATTCCAGTGGAGGGGGGCGCAGCCGTCACATTGTGTGACGCTTCAGGCGGTGGTGGCAGTTGGGGCGAGGACGGAAATATAATCGTCCCGATTAGAGGCGTGCTATCACGGATTTCCTCGGCTGATGGAGGCACGCCGACGCCCGTGATGGAACTGGCACAAGGAGAACGTAACGCGTGGCCGCAGGTCCTGCCCGGAGGCAAAGCAGTGCTGTTCACTTCGAACGCCACGGGGAGGAATGATTGGGATGAGGCAAGCATCGAAGTTGTATCTTTGGCGGATCGCCGGAGGAAAACACTCCAACGAGGAGGCAGCTACGGCCGGTACGCCCCGTCTTTTGATGGCCGGCACGGCCACCTTATCTATGTAAACCGGGGCACGCTGTTTGCCGTGCCGTTCGATCTGGAAACATTGGGCGTGCGCGGCACGCCGTCGCCAGTTCTGGAGCAGGTCTCTTATGCACCCGACTTCGGGTATGCGCAGTTTGCCTTCTCCGAAACGGGAACACTGGTATACAAGAGCGGTGGAGCCGAAACAGGTGAACTGGTGACCGTGCAGTGGCTGAATAGCGCTGGAAAGATGCAGCCGCTCCTGGCCAAGCCAGACTTCTATCAGTCTGCGCGCCTGTCGCCGGTCGACCAACGGCTCGCCATCTCCACAACCGACCTTTGGGTTTATGAATGGCAACGGGACACGATGACTCGTCTGACCTTTGGTGGCATTCTCGGAAGCAATAGTGCGCCAGCGGTATGGACTCCCGATGGCCGCTACCTTGTTTTTCGAAAGGCCGGGGAAGGCCTGTTCTGGACGCGCTCAGATGGCGCGGGCAAACCGCAACGATTGATTGCAGGTACGACTACGATCGCGCCGTGGTCCTTCACGTCTGACGCGAAAAGGCTAGCCTTTCGAGAAGGCAACGCCGTGACGGGGTTCGAGCTATGGACCATGTCAGTGGAGAGTGACGCCGCCGGACTGCGGGGCAAGAACCCTGAGATGTTTCTCGGAACGCAGTACAACGGACAGAACCCTTCCTTCTCTCCCGATGGGAAGTGGCTGGCCTATTCGTCAGACATAGGGGGAATGGATCAGATATTTGTCCGGGCGTTTCCCGACAGAGGCGGCTATTGGCAGATCTCCAGCAGCGGCGGCGTGTACCCGGAGTGGTCGCGGGCGGGACGAGAGCTGTTCTTCCGTACCCCAGACAACCAGATCGCGGTGGCGACGTACACTGTGAGCGGCGATACGTTTAAGGCGGATAAACCGCGGATGTGGTCAGAGAAGCGTCTGGGGAACACTCTCTACAAAGGGTCCAACTACAATCTCGCCCCGGACGGCAAACGTATCGCCGTCCTCGTTCCGGCCGGGGCATCGCAAGCCCAGCAGGCGCAGAATCACATCAGTTTCCTCGAAAACTTCTTCGACGAGTTGCGGCGGAAGGTGCCTGCCGTAAAATGACTTCACGAGCCGGCGAACCGCACAAGGACAGAGGAGGTCCTCTGACCCTGAGCGTTTGCAGCACATCGAAGAGCTGTACCACCATGGACGCCCAGTACGCGACTATAAAGTTCTATGCGTTGTTCGGGGAACTCCCCAACGGCTACCCTGAGCGCAAGGGTTCCGAGCGTGGCAAAAACCTTCCCCCGAAGCTTCCGCCGCCCGCAGGTTTAATTGCGCACACAGTCCCCTGAACGGGCTTGTGCTGATCAGGTAGGATCAGGCGCCCGTGGGACGGACCGGCCCCATTCAAAGGTTCCATCGATGGTATGGAAGAAGAGGTTCGAAAATGAATAGAATACTCGCAGTACTGATGATTCTAGTCGCCGTTCTTCACAGCACGGCGCAGGCTCAGTCGAAAGATGATATCAGTAAGCGGAGGGCAGAAGGTAACGCTTCCGTACACACAGATGCTGAGGCCGCGAAGATTGAAGTGTATTCCTTTCAGACGATGACTTTGACCGACGAACAGTTCCTAACGGGTGCCAAAATGTCGCCACCGGTGACGATTTCCGGTTTTTTACGCATTCCCCCGCCGTGGGGAGGAACAGACCGTCTCCCGGCCGTCATCATTGTGAATGGATCTGGCGGCATAATGGCCAATGAAGATGTCTGGTCTCGAGAGTTAAATAAACTAGGCATAGCAACATTCGTGTTGGACAGCTTCACCGGACGGGGTATCAGTGACACGGCAGGGGATCAAGCGCAGGTCGGAATATTGACAGGGATTATCGACGCGTACCGCGCTCTCGAATTGCTATCCAAGCACCCTAGAATCGATTCGGCCCGCATCGCCCTTATGGGTGGTTCGCGAGGTGGGCGCATAGCGCTTTATGCTAGCCTGCGCCGGTTTCAGCGCATGTACGCTCCGCAGGGAATCGAGTTCGCTGCCTACATTCCATTCTATGCGCCGTGTTATATGACCTTCATCGGTGATGAGGATGTCAGTAACGTGCCCATTCGTCTGTTTCACGGCGCGGCGGATGACTGGGTTCCGGTCTCAGCGTGTCGCGCTTACGTTCAGCGTCTGCGGCGCGCTGGAAAAGACGTGCAATTGACAGAATACCCCGGAGCCAATCACGCCTTCGATAATCCCAATTTCATAACCGCAACGCCTGCGCCGCAGGGGCAAACTATGCGACACTGCACGCTCGAAGAAAAGCCGCTTGGAACAATCATTGTCCAAGGGACAGAGCGGCTGTTTACATTTAGCGACCCTTGTGTCGAACGCGGAGTGACTATAGGTTATAGCGCACAGGCACATTCGGAAGCTACAAGAGCGGTTGGGGAATTTCTGAGAACAACCTTCAAACTCAAGTGAGTTGTGTGTGCTTTGCTCGCGAATACGCCAGCTTAAGCTGCCAGCTCGCTATGGCGCTCCCAGAAAAGTGATCCCAACCGCTAGATCGTATAGTACTGGCGTTTCGGGAATAGATAAAACCGTTCGGGTATTCAAAGGCATTCCGTTCGCGGCGCCAGGCGTGGGTCCGCTGCGTTGACGCCTGCTGCAGTCCTTAGCCAATTTGGAAGGAGTGCGCAAAGCCGACCAGTTTCTGCTATTTGCCCGTATACGTCGGATACGCAGATTCGTCCGGCGGAGGCGGGCTTCCCTGCGTTGGATATGGCTCCCAACGGCGAGCACTTCGCAATCCTTCCGTCGAATGACCCCTCAACTGCTCACGGTGCCTCGCTCCAGGTTACTTTCTGGTGAACTTATTTGACGAGTTGCGGCGATGCGTACCCATCCGCAAGTAGCTTCGAAGCGCACGAACTGCGAATCCCCGGGTACTCCGTGCTTTAATCCCCAGCGCTTTTGGAACACAACTTCTGTTCCGCTTCCTCGAGAGTGGGATACATCACAAGAATGTGTTGAACGCCAGCTACCGTGAACAGTGTGCGGAGTCGTTCAGATGCGCCAACCACAGCGTATTGCCGCTGTTGCCGTATTGAAGAAGTATGTAGTTTGATGATTTCACCCAAGGCTGTGGAATCCATATACGGCACCTCGGTCAAATCGATGAGGGTGACAGGATTATTCCCACTGAGCACGCTCTCCCGAAAATCGAAGATTCCTCGCACCGTGAATGGGCCGGACAGTCGAAGAATGCGGATTTCATCGCGAACCCCAGGAAGCGATTCGATCTTAAACTCGTCCACCGAGAGAGTGTACTACGCCCCGCAAGTTATTACACATCTGTTCTCCGGGGCCAACCTGCTTTCTGATCGACTAAACTTCACGGCATCACTCGTGGCTTTTGTAGGCGATAAACTTGGACTCGCGGCAACCCGATATCAATTCGAGTACACTTAACGGGATCACTACTATGCCGCTTTGTGTAGGCGACAAACTCGGATCGTACGAGATTCTCGCTCCGATTGGTGTGGGCGGCATGGGCGAGGTATACCGCGCGCGGGATACTAATTTGAAGCGCGACGTTGCATTGAAGGTACTACCGGAGGCGTTTGCGCGGGATCCTGACCGCATGGCCCGCTTCCAACGCGAAGCCGAGGTTCTGGCGTCGCTCAATCATCCCAACATCGCGGGAATCTATGGGATTGAAGATCGTGCGCTGGTAATGGAATTGGTGGAAGGTGAATGGCCGAAAGGTCCCCTGCCGTTCGACGAGGCGTGGCACATCGCTTCTCAAATTGCCACCGCGCTTGAATACGCGCATGACAAGGGCGTCATTCATCGGGACCTGAAGCCAGCCAACGTGAAGATGACTCCGGAGGGTGTAGTCAAGCTGCTGGATTTCGGATTGGCCAAAGCGTTTACGAACCATTGTGAGTCGCCGGCTTCGACAAGCGAGAACTCGCCGACGCTAACTCTGGGCGCGACCGAAGTGGGGGTGATCCTGGGCACAGCCGCTTATATGAGCCCTGAACAAGCGAGGGGCAAACAAGTCGACAAGCGCGCCGACATATGGAGTTTCGGCGCGGTGCTGTACGAATTGCTCACGGGCGAGCGGCTGTTCACTGGTGATGACGCGGCGGAGACGCTGGCTGCTGTGATCCACAAACAGCCGGATTTCGCACGGGCTCCGCTAAAGGTGCAGCGCCTCCTGCTGGCATGCCTGGAGAAGGACCCCAAGCAGCGGCTGCGCGACATCGGCGATGCGAAACGGCTCCTCACGAGTGAAGCTCCGGTCAGCGGCGCCCGCCAAGGTGACGACCGGCGCTGGAAGATTGCTGCGGGCATGGTCACGCTGACGTTAGTGGGGCTCGCATTCGTCCATTTACGGGAGCGGACGCCACAACTGCAGAGGCTCGAGTACACGCTCGCGCCGCCGCCAAAAAGTAAGATCGACAGCTTCGCTTTGTCGCGCGATGGCCGTTACCTAGCCATGGCAGGCGCGCAGCTTTGGGTGCGGGCGCTCGATTCGCTTGAGTCACAGGCGCTCGCTGGCACCGAGGCTGCCACGTACCCGTTCTGGTCGCCGGACAGCCGCTACATCGGATTTTTTGCGCACGGCAAGCTCAAGAAAATCGCGGTGACCGGCGGACCCGCGCAGACGCTGTGCGATGCACCACTTGGGCGCGGCGGAACCTGGAACAGCGAGGGAGTAATCGTGTTCGCCTCCTCAAACAGCGGCGGGCTCAGTCGCGTCTTGGCTGCGGGCGGAGCGCCGGAGCTGACAACTAAAGCCGCAGTCGGCGGCGGCCACCGTTTCCCGGTATTTTTGCCGGACGGCAGCCGTTTTCTGTACCGCGCGGTGGGTGCCGAGGAGAATGGGATCTATCTTGCATCGCTAGACGGAAAGGAGAACCGGCGCGTCCTGCTCGATTCGGTCAACGCGCAATTTGTGCCGCCGGTGGCCGGAGCCAAGCGCGCCCACCTGTTATTCGTCCGGGAAACGACCTTGATGGCCCAACCCGTGAATCCTAGAACCTTGGAGGCCGATGGCGATGTGTTCCCCGTGGTTGAACACGTGTTGCGTGGCCCTTACCATGACTCCTTCGCGATTTCTGGCAATGGCGTCATGGTCTACCAAGGCGGCGGCGCAGAGATCCCAGCGCTTCAATACGCCTGGTTCGATCGCGTCGGTAAGGAGGTCGAAAGGGTCGGAGGCCGTGTTCGAAGTAGGTGGTTCGCGCTCTCGCCAGATGGCAAGCGGGCGATTATTGAGCGCATAGCGAACGCGCAAGGGAGTTCCTCTGACTTGTGGATCACCGACCTGGAACACGGTACCGAGTCACGCCTTACCTTTGACGCATCGGTTAATGAAAACCCTGTCTGGTCTCCAGACGGAGACCGTGTGCTATTCACCTCGTACCGACGTGGCATTTACAACCTATATGAGAAGCCCTCGAATGGCCGCGGCCAGGATGAGATTGTGCTTTCCTCGCAGGAGAACAACTTTGCGGTTGACTGGTCGCGCGACGGGAGGTTCGTCATTTTTCAGGCCTCAAATGCGAACGCCAAGGTCAGCCTTTGGGCCCTCCCAGCAATTGGCCGCAAGAAACCCATCCTACTTCCGGGCCAAGGCAACATGTTGACTGGGCGGCTTTCTCCGGACGTCCAATGGCTGGCCTACGTCTCCGATGAGTCCGGACGCAATGAACTATACGTGATCCCGTTTGCTCCGGAGGACGCGGCAGGCAAGCGGGTCGGGGGGAAGTGGCAGATCTCCACGGCCGGAGGAGGCCAGCCTCAGTGGCGGGCGGATGGCAAGGAGCTGTTCTATGTCACGCTCGATCGAAAGCTCATGTCTACGGAACTCAAAGCTGGCGGCGCGAGCTTTGAGTGGACGCCGCCGAGGACGCTGTTTGAATTGCCCATCAACCTCGCTACTACGGGCCAATTTGCATACCGCTATGCACCCGCTCCTGATGGCAAGCGCTTCCTCGTTTCCACCGAACCCGACGCCTCCACCGAAGCGCCGCAGCTCACGATAATAGTGAACTGGCTGGCGGGGTCGAAGAAATAAGCCCAGTCAAGTTCTAGTCAGTCGGCCGCACTTTCATAAGCTGTTTTGATCGCCCGGCGCTGCCCCCGAAGATGCGTTAAGCTCAGCCCACTTGTTGAAATGTCCGTTTCCGTAGGCGAAAAACTCGGCCGTACGAAATTGTTGCTGTCGTTAGGCTACTCTTCGACAACCCGGTTTTGTCCGGATACGCCATACGAGGGCACTATCGGCTTTTGGTCGAGAATGTCTTGTCTGAATCAAATATCCTCCGGGCATCGGCTACTTCGCCAGTGCCGGACGCGCAAGTATGCGCCTGACGCCTGCATCATTGTGTTCCTCCGTAATAAGGAGTACCGTTGCGGTTGCAAGGAGAACATGATGTTCGACCCTCTAGCAGAGCAGATGAAGCATAATGATGCGATAGCCGCATCCGCTTGGCGGCGTACCACGAACTGGATCGGCGCATGAAGATCTTGGCCCCCGCGATTTTATTGTTTACAACGTGCCTTATCGCAGTCGCCCAGAAGCTGCCGACCGTTGCCGTGCTTTCCACCGGTGGAACGATAGCCAGCAAGCATGATCCGTCGAAGGGTGGGTACGTGCTTGCCCTGTCTGGCAATGACCTTGTTTCGGCCGTCCCAGCGATTAACAAGATCGCGCAGATCCAGGTGGAACAGATCGCGAATATCGGAAGCCATAATATGACTCCTGAAATTTGGGTTCGCCTGGCGGGAAGAGTCAGCGAGTTGCTGGCGAGACCCGAGATTGCCGGAATTGTGATCACGCATGGCACCGATACTTTGGAAGAAACCGCCTATTACTTGGACCTCACGACAACCAGTACGAAGCCGGTAATCCTAGTGGGCGCGCAACGCCCCGCGTCCGACCCGGACTCCGATGGCTCGCGAAACTTGTTGGACGCCGTTCGGGTGGCCGTCGCTTCAGAGTCCGTCAGCAAGGGAGTGATGGTGGTGATGAATGGGCAGATCAACGCCGCTCGGGACGTCACAAAAACGAACACTAGCCAGGTGGAAACGTTTCGCGGCTTGGAGTTCGGCGCACTTGGAATCGTCGACGTTGAAAAGGTCCGCTTTTATCGCGCTCCGCTGCGGCGGCAGACCTTCCCAGTCGAGTCCCAAACCCAACTCAAGCGTGTCGATATTGTGATGAATTACGCCGGTGCTGACGGACTCCTGATCCGTTCTCTGGTTCGTGATAGTTCTGTCCAAGGAATAGTGGTCGCCGGCCTTGGGCTTGGCGATGTTACTGGTTTGATGTTTGACGCGATACAGGAGGCGCGCGCGCAGGGCGTATTCCCTTTGGACGCCGGTAAAGGCGGCGCACTTGCACTGAAGGGGATTGGCTGCGTGCTGGCGGATAACCTCAGCCCCCAAAAGGCCCGGATTCTCCTCATGCTGGCGCTTACTATGACGCACGATACCGTAACCTTACAGAAGCACTTCGATAATTAAAGTCTTCGACACGATCGCAGGCTGTTGCGTCCGTATGGTCGGCAACCTGAAAGTTATTTTTTCGCAGATCGTCGTCGGGGGGATAGTCTACGGATGTAACGTCAGAACGTATGTCGTTTCTGGATGGGTTAGACTTAGCTGACTGTGCCACAAGAGACGTTGTGGTCTAGCAGCCCGTGTCTAAAATCACTTTGAGTTGAGAATGTTTCAGCGTAAGATTCTGCTATGGCGATGGGAACGCGTAGGCATCGGCAAAGGCAAGAGGGTCTCTGGTATGGCGGCGAATTGCCCGAAGCTCCGGGTCACCCTTTCTATCAGCGGCTGAACCAAGTGTTGGACAAGGCCGGCTTCGATGATTTCTGCGAGAGCCGCAGCCGCAAATTCTATCACGAGAAGCTGGGCCGTCCGTCGCTCGTGCCGGGCATGTACTTCCGTTTAATGCTGATCGGCTTCTTCGAGGGGATCGACAGCGAACGAGGCATCGCTTGGCGTGTGGCGGATTCGCTGTGCTTGCGGCAGTTTCTGCAGATCGGATTGGATGAGCCGACGCCGGACCATGTAACGATCTCACGGACGCGACGGCTGATGGACGAAGCCGCGCACCAGGAAGTATTCGGCTGGGTGTTGCGGCAAGTGACGCAAGCGGGTTTGCTGAAAGGGAAAACCATCGGCATCGACGCGACGACGCTGGAAGCCAATGCGGCGATGAAGTCGATCGTGCGGCGCGATACGCAGGAGAGCTATACGGATTACCTGAAGCGTTTGGCGGAAGCCGAAGGACTGGAACCGACCGACGAAGGCGCGCTGCGGCGCATGGACCGGCGGCGGAGCAAGAAGGGATCGAACGTCGACTGGATGAACCCGCATGATCCGGAAGCTCAGATCACGCGCATGAAGGATGGCCGCACGGCGTTGGCGTACAAGGCCGAGCATGCGGTGGACATGGAGACGGGTGCGATTGTGGCCGTGACCGCGCACGGAGGCGCCGCCGGAGATAGCGCGTCGATACAGGAGACCTTGCCGGCGGCGGGTGAAGCGATCGCAGAACAGATTCCTGAGCCCACGGCCGAAGGCAAGTATGCCGTGAACGTGGAAGGCGTGGAAGAGTTGGTCGCAGACAAGGGTTACCATGCGGGCCCTGTGCTGGCGGGGGTGCAGGAAGCTGGCGTGCGAACCTACGTTGCCGAGCCGGACCGGGGCCGACGGAAGTGGGCGGGCAAGCAGGAGCAACAAGCGGCGGTTTACGCGAATCGGCGGCGGATCAGTGGGAATCGAGGCAAACAGTTACTGAGAAGACGTGGTGAACTGCTGGAGCGAACCTTTGCGCACGCCTATGAGACAGGTGCTCTCAGACGACTGTACGTGCGTGGCAAAGGGAATGTACAGAAGAAGCTGCTGGTGCAAGCCGCGGCATGCAATCTGGCATTGATCTTGCGGAAAATGCTCGGAGCCGGAACGCCGCGGGCGCTTCAGGACACCCTTGCGGGTCTATTTTTTGCTTCTATCGCGGCTTCTCTGGGAGGCAAGAACGCGATCCGAACCGACTTACTCGATTTTGACCGCCATCTAGCGCCAAATGCGGCGTCCGGGCCATCACGCTCAACGAAAATCAACCATGCGAAAATGCCCGATTTAAACACGGACTGCTAGCGAATAAAAGTGAATTCCATGCAATCGATTCTATCCTGGGCAGCCATTCTAATGCCGATGGTCGGCCTTCTTGCGGCTCCCGTTTCTTCTGAGAAGCTTGCTGTTGCCGGCCTGCAACAGCCTGTCGAAATTCTTCGCGACACATGGGGCGTCTCTCACATTTACGCGAAGAACGAGCACGACTTGTTTTTCGCTCAGGGGTTTAACGTTGCGCGCGACCGGCTGTTTCAACTCGAACTATGGCGCCGGCAGGCTACGGGCACAATGGCTGAAATCACAGGCCGCAAGGAACTTAAACGCGACCTTGGTAACCGGCTTTTCATGTATCGCGGAGATCTTACGCAGGAAATGAACTGGTATCATCCGCACGGCGCGTCCATCGTTCCAGCGTTCGTCGAAGGCATCAACGCGTGGATTGCCGAAACCCAGCGCCACCCGGCGTTGCTTACGCCGGAATTCAAAATGATCGGTATTCAACCTGGCAACTGGACACCTGCGGTGGTCATCAGCAGATTTAACGGTTTGCTCGGCAATATCGATCAGGAACTGAACATGGCACTCGCCATTCGCGCCATTGGCGTCGACAAGGTGAAAGACCTGGAGTACTTCCAGCCGGCCGATCCGGACTTGCGCATTGACGCGACCATTGATACTTCATTGCTCTCGAAAGACATTCTCAATGTGTATCATGCGTTCCGCACGCCGTTCCGCTTCACACCTGACGAATTGGCGGAGGAATTTCGCGATCCGAAGATTGTCGCTCACCTCGATTCGGTGGCCACTGGGCCGAGCGCAGTTGACTTATCCCAGAGACGAGAAGATATTGGCAGCAATAACTGGATCGTCGGCCCGAAACTGACTTCGAGTGGCTTCCCCATGATGATGAATGATCCGCACCGCGCGCAGCAGGTGCCATCGCTTCGTTATTGGGTTCACCTGAACGCACCCGGTTGGGACGTGATTGGTGGCGGTGAACCTTCGCTGCCCGGTGTCTCCATTGGCCAGAATAATTTCGGCGCCTGGGGACTGACTATCTTCGGCACCGATAGCGAGGACCTGTATGTGTACGACACTAACCCCGCCAACACGAATCAGTATCGCTATCAGGGCGGGTGGGAGTCGATGAATGTCATCCGCGAGTCAATCCCCGTGAAGGGTCAGCAGCCGGTCGTCGAAGAACTGAAATACACACGGCACGGTCCGGTGGTTTACGAAGACAAACTACGGCACAAGGCCTACGTTGTACGTGCTGCGTGGAGGGAGATCGGCGGGGCGCCTTATCTGGCAAGCTTGCGGATGGATCAAGCACGCAGTTGGGAAGAATTCCGCGAGGCATGCACTTTTAGCCGCATTCCAGCAGAAAACATGATATGGGCGGATCGCGACGGCAACATTGGCTATCAAGCTGTCGGGATCGCGCCGCAACGCCCCAACTGGAGCGGCTTGGTGCCGGTTCCCGGCGACGGCCGCTATGAATGGGATGGCTTTTTGGCCGGTAAAGCTCTGCCCAGTGTTCTAAACCCTGAAAAAGGTTTCTACAACACCTCAAATGAATACCAGATTCCGCCTGGCTGGCCCTATCGCGAAGCCATTCACTATACCTGGACCGACCCTTTTCGAGCGGAATCCGTTTCGGAATTTCTCAGTAACGGCCGGCGCTTCACAATTGCCGACATGGCAGAACTGCAGAACAACAATCTCTCAATTCCAGCGCGCCGCATCGTACCGCTTTTGAAAAATCTGAAGCTCTCCGGCGCTTCGCACGAAGCACAGGCGCGACTGGCCCATTGGAACTTTATTCTCGATCAGAATTCCGTTGAAGCAGGCATCTATGAAATATTCCAGCGCCGCCTTCTGGCAAACGTTCGGACACTGGTGGTTCCCGAAGCGGCAGAGGATTTTATTGGGGTCCCACGGATGGTCCGTGTCATCGCCTGGCTGTATGCACCTGATGGCCGTTTTGGCGAAGACCCTATGGCAGGGCGCAATGCATTGCTGACGAGAAGTCTGGACGAGAGCATCGCCGAACTAGCGAAACGCTTTGGTGCTGATATGCAAAAGTGGACACTGGGTGCCTATCATCACGCTACGATTATTCACCCCCTTTCTTCTGCTCTCAGCGCGGAACAACGCGCCCGGTTTGACGTCGGCGACTTGCCCCGTGGCGGCGACAGCTACACAGTGACGGCTACTGGCGGTGCCGATAACCAGGACGCCGGTGGTTCGCTCAAGATCATCGTCGATACGGAGAACTGGGACAACTCCATCGCGCAAAACAATCCCGGCCAGTCGGGTGATGTCAATGATCCCCACTACCGCGACCTGTACGAGCTTTGGGCGCGCGGCCAGTACTTCCCGATTCTGTACACACGCCCGCATATTGAATCGGTGACGGAAAAGAGATACGACCTCACCCCCGCTTCGGCCAGGTAAGAGGTGCAGCGCGGGAAATGGCTACTATTGCCGTTAGCCCTGCGAATTTCAATAAAGTCCCGTTCTGGAATAAGTCGATTGGAATAGTAAACGGATTCTCGCCCATCCGTCAGTAACTTTTGGGTTCCGTCCGGTTGCGTAATATAGGCACTAGCCGTTCTTTGATCGGCGAAATTTGGTGACTCCCAGCTATCATGAATGGGAAAAGGAGCCTGACGACCATGTTTGCTCGTGTATTGCTGGTGATTTGCGCGGCCGGTGTGTTGCATGGACAGGTAACTTTCGACCGAATTTTACACTCTGAAAAAGAGCCGCAGAACTGGCTCACCTATTCCGGTTCGACGCTCAGCCAGAGATACAGCCCCCTGACGCAGATCACTCCCGGCAACGTCAAGAACCTCCAGTTGCATTGGGCATTCCAGGCGCGATCCCTCGAGAAATTTGAATCCACGCCGCTGGTGGTGGACGGCATCATGTATCTGACGCAGGCCCCCAATGACGTGGTCGCACTGGAAGCCGCCACCGGAGAAATCAAGTGGTTGTACTCCTATTCGCCATCGCGGGAGGCGCGGCCTTGCTGCGGCCGCGTGAATCGAGGTGTCTCCATCCTCGGCAACACGTTGTATATGGGGACTATCGATGCGCACCTGATCGCTCTGGATGCGCGCGACGGCAAGCTGCTCTGGGATATTGAAGTCGCCAAGGCGGAAGCGGGCTACGCCATCACGCACGCGCCGCTCATCGTCAAAGACAAGGTGATTGTCGGCACGGCCGGCGGGGAGTACGGCATTCGCGGATTCATCGCGGCGTATGAGGCGGCCACCGGCAAAGAGGCCTGGCGGTTCTACACGATCCCTGGGCCCGGCGAACCAGGGCACGAAACCTGGGAGGGGGATTCGTGGATGCACGGCGGGGCCTCGGTTTGGGTCACTGGCTCCTACGATCCCGATCTCAATCTCACCTACTGGGGTATCGGCAATCCTGGACCCGACTGGAACGGCGACAAGCGCGCCGGCGACAACCTGTATTCGAGTTCGGTGGTAGCGCTCGACGCGGATACCGGCAAGCTCAAGTGGTATTTCCAGTTCACGCCGCACGATGTGTGGGATTACGATTCGACGCAAGTGCCGGTGTTGGCGGATATCAGTATTCCGGACCAGAGCGGCCGTGTGCAGCCGCGTAAGATGCTGCTCTGGGGGAATCGCAACGGTTTCTTTTACGTGCTCGATCGCACGACGGGAAAATTTATTCGTGGCAAACCGTTCTCGAAAGTCACATGGGCCACCGGACTCGACGATGCTGGGCGGCCTGTCTTAGCGAAGGGCATGGAACCTTCCGCGGACGGCGTCAAGATTTATCCCGGCGCAATCGGGGCCACCAATTGGTATCCGCCTTCGTTCAGCCCGCGCACGGGGCTGATGTACATCTCGGCCTGGGACGACGTTTATGGGAACTTCGTCAAGACCAACGAAGAATACAGCGAGGGGAAGCGGTTCGTCGGAGGCGTCCCGGGGCTGGCCATCCCTGCGCTCCGCGGAGCGCAGATCCGGAAACCAGAGGAGAAGGTGGGTTACGGCGTGGTACGAGCGATGGACCCCAAGACGGGCGAGCGCAAATGGGAGTACAAAATGAACGACGTCACGGCCAGCGGCATCCTGACCACAGCTTCCGATCTCCTGTTCACCGGCGGGCGTGAAGGGTTCTTTCAGGCGCTGGACGCCCGTGACGGGAAGTTGTTGTGGAAGATCGCGACGGGTGGGGAAATCGCGATGGGTCCGATGACATACAGCGTCAGCGGAAAACAATACGTGGTGTTTTCCTCGGGCAGCTCGGTATTTGTGTATGGGCTCCGCTAATAGGGGACGGGTTCGTCGCTTTCGGGTCGCAACTTCCGGATGCGCGTAATTCAGCAGTTGATAATCCTAGCGAGCGGATCGGATTCACTGAGCGCGAATCGCCTGGCCCGGAGCGACGTCTTCCCGCAGTTTGCCGTCGCGCACGACGAACGTGCCTCCGATTATCACGTACCGGAAGCCTTCGGAATATTGCGCCGGGTTTTCATAAGTGGCCCTGTCGATAACCCGCGCAGGGTCGAAGACTGAGATGTCGGCGTCAGCGCCGAGTCTGAGGCGGCCTTTCGTGTGCATCTGCATCGACATCGATTCCAGCCGTTGCGCCGGCATTAGCGAGGACTTGCGGATCGCGTCCATTAGGGAGAGGGCTTTCTCCTCCCGCACGTATTTGCCGAGCACACGCGCGTAGGTTCCTGCGCTCCGTGGGTGACCCTGACCGTTCGCGAGACCGCCGTCGCTTGCAATCATGACCAGCGGGTGAGCGATTGCCGCCGTCACCATCTGCTCCGTATTCCCGAAGATCACTACACCACCGCCCTGCTTTCGATAACGCTCAAAAGATTCGGCAGTGAGACGTTCACCTGTCATATCCCACACCAAATCGGAATAGCCGATCCCGTTCTTCTCTTGCCAGCCGGGGTCGAATAGCGAGGATTCGAGACGTGAATGGCCCGCAACGTAAGGGTAGGCTTCGGTCGTGACGTCCAAGCGGCGAGCACGAGCACCCTCAATCATGCGGATTGCTTCCTTTGTTTTCTTCAAGGCTTGGCTGTTAATGTGTACGATATGGAGCGGCACACCAGCAACAGCCGCGTCTGCGATCAACTCCTGCAGTGATTCGAATACTCCCGGTGTCGCGGTTCCGCCATTCCGCATGTGGACGAATATGGGCCGCTTCCACTTTGCGGCCAAATAAAAAAGGTTTAGCGTTTCCTCGGCTGTGGCGGTTGGAGTGTAGGCCAAACCCATTCCCATTCCCAACCCACCCTCGTCCAGCCCTTTTTGGAGAGCAGTCTCGACTGCGTTCCGCTCGTCCACGGTTGCAAGGCGGTTCATCGCGGTGTCCCGCGGTAAGAAGGTGCCGGTATCCTTCATCACGGCCATCCGTGCTGGGATGTGGCCGGCACTCGCGCCGAAGTTGACGAGCGCCTTTCCCTCGCGAGCCGCGTACCATTCCCTCACCGGCCAAGCACCCACTTCGAGTTCAAGTGCCGTGGTGACGCCGTCCATCGCCTTGTAACGGTAGTTCTCCGGAGTCTGCCCATGCGAGTGCAGGTCTATGAATCCAGGGGCGACTACCAGCCCAGTGGCATCGACTTCAACCTTGCCTCGCAGTGGGTGCGTGGAAATCGCGACAATCTTCTTGCCGTTGATTCCGACATTACGCACGGCATCGAGGCCTGATTCGGGGTCCATCACCCGGCCGCGTTGGAGGACGACGTCGTAGGTTTGCGCGGCAAGGATTGAAGGCAACAACCAGAGCAGGAATCGCATGAACGTAGTCTACCCGCATTCCGGCCGGATGGGCCCCTTAAGGTATTCGCGTTCTAGAAAGTTGGCCCTATAGCTCCCGGTTGGTCGCCTATCTGGAAGTTATCGCCCAACCCCCGAGTGTGAAAGAGCGGGATGCGGTCACTCTGGCAAAATCTCGAAGGTGAATAGGTAAATCCTATTTCCGAGTGACCACACATTGAACAGAGGGCAACTTCCGCTATGTCGGCAATGGCTTGCCCCTGGTTTCTGGCACTAGCCAAGGCACAATCAGGCCGATGAGGTAAATCGTTCCTAACGATATTGCAGCGCGTGGTATGCTGCCAAATCTGTGGATCATGGTACCCGCGATGAAAGGGAAAATCCAAGCAACCATGCGGGTACTGTTGACGATGAAGCTCACTGCCGTGCAGCGTACCGCGCTGGTGAACAGCTCCGCGGGATATACGGCCATCCATGCGTACGCGCACCCCATAGTTAAAAAGCCGTTGATCGTAGCAACTAACGTCAGTGCCTCCACGGAATGTGTCCATAGGAATGTGATCGGAGTGATGACTAGGGAGCCAGGTAGGTAAAGAACAGGAACTTGCGGCGCCCCATTGCGTCAAGAACAAATCCGGAGATCATGTACGCGACAGTCGCGCCAGCAGTGTAGAGCAGCGCAGTCCGCGTGCCCCACTGCGCAGCATTGGCGTAGCCTTCGGTTCGGGCGACCTGTTGCGCATAAGTAGGCAGCCAGCTTGAAATCGCCCAATTGCCCACGATTGTGGCTAGCGACATCAAAACTGTAAGGAAAAGTCGGCGACGGCTTTCGCGCTCGTGGAAGATTTCGGCCAATGTAAAAGGGCGCCGTGGCGCCTTCGCTGCGATACCACTCTCCTCTTCGGTAGCGGCCCAACGGCGCTCCCGCACTGCCCGAATCCATTTCTCCGATTCCTGGATCGCACGTCGGATATACAAAGTAAAGAACGCTGGCAGGGCACCGATGACGAACACGAGCCGCCAAGAGTGACTTCCGAGAGGATTCAAGCCGCCGATTATCCACCACGCGACGGAGGCCGAGAGCGCGCCCCAGCCAATGCCCGATTGCAGAAAACCGCAGCCCTTCGGGCGAGCGCGATCCGGCCAAGTCTCGGCGACTAGCGCCATGCCTGTGCTCCATTCACTGCCTATAGCCAGTCCAGTCAGGAAACGCAGGCCAGCGAACATGGTGAAGTTAGTGCTGAGAGCAGTCAGGCCAGTGAACATGCCATAGAGCAGCACAGAGTAGAGCATCATACGCTTTCGCCCAATGTAGTCGGCCAGCGTTCCGCCAATCAGCCCACCGATGCCCCAACCGAGAAGCGTCGTGCTGATTGCAATACCCGCCCAGACCGCCGTTGATCCTGCCTGTGCCGGCGTCAGAATGTCTTGCAGCACGAATGGAAGTACGACGACCAGCGCGTATGCCTCGTAGCCGTCGAAAGTCGAGCCTAGGAAACTCGCGAACAGAATGCGAAAGTGCTTCGCAGTGAGGCCATCGTACCAAGGCAGCCGCGATGGCGGTGTCAGCGTGGCTGGATCAGATACTAGCGGGCTGTTCGGTCCGGATGCCACGGAGTCTTCCTCCAATCAGGGAATCTCCGTAAACGAAACCGGGACTCCGAACCGTCTACGTCAGAGTACACCTTTTGCCGTAACAGTGGAATGCCGGGCGAGAGAGTTCCCGGTTGGTCGGCTTTCGGGAAGCTACTTTTGAAACTGGTTCAGTTAGGATTGTTGGGAATGCTAGTGGAAGGATGCGCCGTCAGAACGAAGCCGCTGGCGCGGCGGACGCAGTTGCGTGGGTGTTTGGGGGAATGAAGAGCGGTAGTGTCGGTCACAGAAAGGAGCTTTTCTGTGACCTCGTTACGACAACGCATGCTGGAGGAACTCCAGCGCCGCAACTATAACAGCGACACGATTCGCGGCTACATTCTGGCCGTGGAGCAGTTCGCCCACTACTTCCATAAGTCCCCGGAGCTGATGGGCGCCGAGGAGATCGGCCAGTTTCAACTGCATCTGCTGCGGGAGAAGAAGCTGGCGGTCGGAACGATCGCACTGCGGATGGGCGCGCTGCGGTTTCTGTACAAGAAGACGCTGAAGCGGCGCGAACTGGACTTCGACGATCTTCCGCTGCTGAAGAAGCCGAAAAAGCTACCGGTGATCCTGAGCCCGGAAGAAGTCACGCGGCTGATCGAAGCCGCGCCCAACCTGTTGTACCGGACGTTGCTGATCTTGCTGTACGCCACGGGCCTGCGCCGGTCTGAGGTGGCCCACCTGAAGGTGAGCGACATCGACCGCTCGCTCATGTTGATCCACGTCCAGCAGGGCAAGGGATCGCGGGACCGGAAACTGCCGTTGACCGAGAAGATGTACGCAGCCTTGCGCGAGTACTGGCGGGCGGCGAAGATCAAGCCACGCGTGTATCTGTTTCCCACCCGCAAGGAACCCACAGAACAGGAGAAGCCGATCTCCGACAAAGTCGTGTGGAACGCGTGCCATGAAGCGGCGCTACGTGCTGGTCTCACCTAGCGCATCGGGCCGCACACCCTGCGTCACAGTTTCGCGACGCACCTGCTCGAATCAGGCGCCGATCTGCGCACCATCCAGTTGCTGCTCGGGCATCAGTCTTTAAAGGAGACCGCCCTCTACCTCCATCTGTCGCACCGCCATCTGCGCGCCGCGATCAATCCACTGGATCAGATCACAGTGCGCGCGTTCCACAAGCACGAGGAATCGCCGGAGAACGGGCAGGGGTGAGGCGGCCACCCTTCGAGGTGGCTGACATGATCCGTAGATCCGGCCGGCGATTCGTCGATCGCTACCGGGACTCGTTGACCTGGCCGCAGGTGAAAGTGCTCAGGGCCATCGAACGCTGCCGCACGGCCGCGCTCGGCGGGCATCGCGATCAGTGTGACCGCTGCGGCCATCGGGCCATCTCTTATAACTCCTGCAGGAACCGCCACTGTCCGAAGTGCCAGACCAACGCCCGCAACCGGTGGTTGGCCGCCCGTCAACGGGAGCTGTTGCCGGCAGTTACTATCATCTGGTTTTCAGCGTGCCGCACGCGCTCGTTCCGCTCATGTGGCAGAACAAGAGAGTCTTGTTCCAACTCCTGTTCGAGGCCAGCGCCGCAACATTGCTCGAAGTCGCCGCCGACCCCAAGCACCTCGGGGCGGAGATCGGCTTCCTGACCGTTCTCCATACGTGGGGCCAGACTCTGCAGCCGCATCCCCACGTGCACTGCGTGGTACCCGCCGGCGGACTGTCGCCGGATCATCGGCACTGGATTCGCTCGCCGAACCACTTCTTCCTGCCGGTGAAAGTCTTGAGCAAAGTCTTTCGCGGGAAGTTCGTAGCCGGACTGCGGCGCGTCTTTCGCCGGAACAGGCTCCACTTCTTCGGAGCCTGCCGGCCGCTGGCTCACGAGAAGGCCTTCTCCGTATTCCTGCGCACGCTGTTCCGCGAAGACTGGGTGGTCTACGCGAAGAAGCCTTTCGGCGGGCCGGAACACGTGTTGCACTATCTGGCCCGCTACACCCATCGCGTCGCCATCTCCAACCATCGTCTGATCGAGGTGACTGATACGCACGTCGCGTTCCGCTGGAAGGACTACGCGCACCACAGCAAGCGCCGCATCATGACGCTCTCGCATGAAAAATTCCTGCTGCGTTTCCTGCAGCACGTTTTGCCCAGGGGCTTTCCGCGCATACGCTACTTCGGCTGGCTCGCCCATCGCCGGCGCGGTGCACTGCTTCCTGTCTGCCGCACGCTACTGGCGGTCGACCCTTTGCCCGTTCCGGCAACGCCCGCAGCTACACCCATGTTGTGGCTCTGTCCTTGCTGTCAGGGACCCATGCGCGTGATCGAACAGCTCACCGCGCAGCAACTCCGGGAGGTCCAACACCTTGATAGCTCTTAAAGCCCGCTCACTTCCAGGCGCACGGCTTGGCTTCGGCTACGCCTTCCTCGAAGTGGGCCTGCGCTCTGCAAAACTACCTTTTTCAGCACTCACGCACTCGTGTCTGAGCTCGTTGAACCGTACCTTCCGCGATGATCTCGCGCTCTTCTCTCCCGAGGATCCCGTCTTCCACAGGACTCATCGGAAAGAATCGGCATTCAAAACCCATAGATAGCTGCAGCATCCCGCACGCCCCGCCAGCCGCTTCCTTCTTACGACTCTATCCGAAGCGCCCCGGCACGGCCGGTTTCCTGCTGCTCCGCTCTTGTCCGCCGGGTCGCTTCCGATAGAGATCTAGCGTCATTCAGGCGCTATTCACCTTCTTATCGGCTAAACTGAACTGATTCACGTATATGCCGTTGCAGCCCGGCGACAGACTCGGTCCCGATCGGAGCAGGCGGTATGGGTGAAGTCTACCGTGCAAAGGACAGTAAGCTGGGCCGCGAAGACGGTAAGACGCCGTACATTGGCGCATGGGGCAGCCAGGCTTTCGTTCACTTGTCGCGCGGGCAAACGCCGGTCAAGAAAGACAGCGTTCCGGTCGGCATCCTGGGCTAGCGCGGATGGCAGCACTTTGATCGCGACTCCCCCCTTGTGTTTCCGCGCCGGCGCGGATAACCTTTACTCGGGTAACTACGAATGAACATACGACGCGTATCTCTTGCCGGACTTCTGATGGGGATGGCGGGAATGGCTGCCCCCAATGCCGCCACGTTTAATAAGGACGTGTTGCCAATTTTGCAGAAGAACTGCCAGGGATGCCATCGCCCGGGCGAAGTAGCGCCAATGTCACTTCTGAGTTACGCGGAAGCGCGCCCTTGGGCCAAGGCGATCAAGGCTGCCGTCGTGACCAAAAAAATGCCGCCGTGGTTTGCCGACCCTCGTTACGGCCATTTCTCTGATGAGCGTACGCTCTCCGCTTCCGAGATCGCCACACTGGCATCCTGGGCCGACAACGGAGCGCCCGAAGGCGATGCCAAGGATAAGCCCGCTCCCGTCAGCTTCCCGGAAGGCTGGAACATTAAGCCCGACATGATAGTCGAGATGCCTACCGAGTTCAAATTGCCCGCCACCGGCGCGATCGAGTATCAGTACATGCTGGTGAAGGCCAATTTCCCGGAAGATGTTTGGGTCAGCGTGGCTGAGATGCGTCCCGGCAATCCCAAAGTGGTCCACCATGGCGAAGTCTGGGTGCTGCCGCCCGGATCGAAGTGGATGGCAGGCGCCACGCCAGGCGTGGCCTACCCGCAATCCGCGATGGAAAAAACCCTGCTGGATGACACTGATATCCTGGGCAAATTCAACCCCAACATTGGCGCGCAGAATTTTGTGTTCGGCGACTCCGCCAAGTTCGTGCCCAAGGGTTCCGATCTGGTCTTCGAGATCCACTACACTGCCATGGGCCAGCCCACTACGGACAGAACCAAAGTCGGAATCGTTTTCGCGAAAGGCTCGCACACCACGCGTTACTTCACTCCTACGGGCCCACGGCCCACAACTTGGTGATTGGGGCGGGTGACAGTAATGCTGAAGTGGTGGGTGAAATGACCATGGCGACCGACGCCAAACTGGTCTACGTTCAGCCCCACATGCACTTGCGCGGCAAGGATTACGAGATGCGGGTGGTCTATCCAACTGGGGAAACCCAGACCGTGTTTAAGGGGAAGTTCGACTTCAACTGGCAGATGGGCTACAACTTCGCCGAGCCGATTGTGCTACCCAAAGGGACTCGCTTGATAGGAATCTCGCACTTCGACAACTCGCCGAACAATCCGTTCAATCCGGATCCCAGCAAGGAGATCCGCTGGGGTCTACAGAATTGGGATGAGATGAGCAACGCTTTCCTCGGCCTGGTTTTTGACGCCAAGGTGAATCCCAAGAGAGCCTCCTTCCCATCCGGGCCTAGTAAACTGCCGCCCGGCAAACCCGGACCGACCCTGGCTGGGTTGGAAGCGGTGGAAAGAGGCGCGCGTAAATAGCTTTCTGATCCGCGGCCCGGCGGTAGTCAAAGATTGCAGGTGCTCGGTGTTTTGGCTCCCCGGAAGTAGCTGATCCGATATGTTTGGGTGACTCTTCGATTTTCCCCAAACGAAAGTAGTGGACGGGTTCGCCGTAATCTAGGAGTTGACCGCCTTCCGATCGAAAAAACCGAGCTCAATCTATCAAACACCCGGTGCACTTCCGGATCGAAGTACGGCATAAACGTATTGATGCGCGCCATTTTAGTGGCAAAGGCGACAACCGCAACATTCCTGTGTGTCCGTTGCGCGAGCTGAGCGAGCCAAGCGCCAGAGCGGACTCTTTTCGTTCCATGTGCATCACGACTGATCGCGCTCCATGAAGGAACATTCGCGGCAGATATTCATTGCCTCGTTTGCTGATTCCCAGCAGCTTGGTTTTGCCGCCCGTCGAGTGTTGCCGAGGTACCAATCCTAACCACGCTGCCAGATCCCGAGCCTTTCGGAACATTGCGCCGTTACAGACCGCGGTGGTCAGGGCAGTCGAAACCAGCGGACCGAAGCCAGGAATTTCCATAAGCGTGAGACTTACTTCATTGTGCTTCGCGATCGTTTCAATTTCGTGGCTCATTTCTTCTAGCCGCCTCTCCAGTTCGTTCCACTCCTGTTGGAGTTCCTTAAGAAGCCAGCGCAACCGGCCGGAGAATAACGAACTAGATTCATCGAGAGCCAAGGAAGCACTTGGCGAAGATGGCAGGGGCCTTTTCGATGAATGGTCACAGTCTGGCCCGCCAGGGGGTGACGCCAGCGCGTCTTGTCGAGCTGCCACCATTGATCGCGAACCGTTACCGTGTTGTCCTTGCCCAAGACCATCGGCACCCGCTGGTAGCTGATCTTGCCCGACGCTTGTCGAACAACCCGTTGTAGCCGTGATCCACGTAGGCTTGCCGCTTGCGTTGCATGCTGCGTACGCTCATCCCGGCAATCTCGGCCGCCTCGATCCACGTCAACTTGTTCGCCATGGCTTTCAGAATTACGTCTTGTGGTTTCATCATCCGCTCCGTTTCTCGGGCGGGCATCATCTGGCTCGGTTCCACCTCGCCAGATTCCCCCGCCCGGCTTGGACCGGACAACTAACAAACTAATTCCACCGGATAACTAACTGCTAACGACACACCGAAAGCTGACACCGAAAGCTGACCATTGACACCCGTCTCAAGTTGTGGTCAACTCTGGCGATCGCGCAAATGGGATCGTCAACATAATCGAATAGCTTCGGCCGATACAAAATGGAGGAAGACCGTGGTCAACCACAGCTCTCGTTTGTTATTGTCTATTAGTTTCACCCTTGCCGGGATGTATGAGTATGTAAGTCCGTCAAGCCTTCATGCGCAAACCGTCAGCGGAACTATCTTGGGACAAATCCAAGACCAGCAGGGAGCTGCGATTGGCAAGGCTGAGGTTTCAACGCGGAACCTGGAAACCGGAGCAGTCCGTAAGGCCATTGCCGATGACACCGGCTCGTATCGAATCACCAGCGTTCCCGCTGGTTCCTACGAGGTGAGCGCCTCGATCGCCGGCTTCAAGACCGAAGTGCGGAGCGGTGTCGTCGTCACTGTCGGTGGCGACGTATCGGTGAACTTCTCGCTGACCATCGGAGCGATCAGCGAGAAGGTTGAAGTCACGGGAGAGGCACCCCAGCTGGATACTTCCAGCTCCGCGATGGGGGGCTTCGTGAATTCGGCGACCATCCGCGAGCTTCCGTTGAACGGCCGAGATTGGCTTCAATTGGCTCTTTTGCAGCCTGGCACCAACTTCAACGCCGGCCAAAACCAGGATGATTCCCGACATGCCCCACGCGGAAACGGTGTCGCGATATCCATTTCTGGGGGTCGGGCAACCGACAATGCCTTTCGGATAGATGGGCTGATTGTCAATGACTACGCCAACGCGGGTCCGGGAAGCACCCTGCGCGTGAATATGGGAGTGGACGCTATCCGGGAGTTTTCGGTTCTGACCAACAACTACTCGGCCGAGTACGGCCGGAGTTCCGGTGGCATCGTCAACGCTATTACCAAGTCGGGCACGAACCAGATTCACGGAGCCGCCTATGAATTCGTCCGGAACAGCGCATTCGACGCAAGGAATTTCTTTGATCAGAAGGATATCCCGCCGTTTCACCGCGATCAGTACGGGGGTGCCCTTGGCGGCCCGATTAAAAAGGATAAGACGTTTTTCTTTACCAATTATGAAAAGCTGGGGGAACTAAAGAGCCTATCTTCCGCGGTGTCTACTATTTCGGCAAATGCCCACAATGGCACTCTTTGTTCAAACACTGCTTGCACTCAGACCACCCAGATCGCCATTAATCCGAAAGTCTTGCCGTATTTGGCGCTCTACCCGCTGCCCAATGGAGCGGTTAACGGCAATACCGGAATATTCGCGTTTGGGCAGGCAAGACGAGGCGAGGAAAACTACGTGATTGGCAAGATCGACCACTACTTTTCACCGACGACTACGCTTTCCGGAAGCTATAGCTACGACAACACGAGAGTGACCATCCCCGATAGCTTTAATCTGAAACTCGCCGCTTCCCCCTCTCGCAGGCAAAACGGGGTTCTGAATTTGCAACACCTATTCTCGCCGAGTCTCATCAATAATATTCGCGCCGGGATAAGCCGTACCTATTCGGCGTCAAATTTTGACTGCTGCGCCAATAACCCGGCGCTCACTGATCCGTCGCTGGGCTTCCTGCCGGGGCGAAACCTGGGTTCCTTTACCATTAGCGGTGTAACCGGTGTCTACGGAGGTATCGGCGGCGGTTTCAGTAACAATGCTCCAAACATCACTGGTTACACCGCTCCGCAGGCCTATGACGATCTGTCCTGGACCAAAGGCCGCCACAGCATCCGCATGGGCTTTAGTTTTGAGCGCATTAATGACAACTTGGTCAATGGAGCAAGCCCTTTGGGCACGTGGACCTTTGCTTCCGTCCAGGCATTCCTGCAGGGAACCGCGACTCAATTCAGCTCGGACCTCCCGGGCACTGATGTCACTCGCGGCATGCGAATGTCGGTATTCGCAGGGTATATTCAGGACGACTTCCGCGTGCGTACTAACCTTACGATCAACTTGGGCGTTCGGTATGAAATCGGCACGGTAGTCAAGGAAGTAAATGGAAAGGTTGCGAATCTTCGTAACCTCGCCGACCCGCAGTCAACTATCGGCGATCCCTACTACAACAATCCAACGCATAAAAACTTTGCTCCCCGCATCGGCTTCGCCTGGGATCCTTTCAAGAATGGCAAAACCGCGGTCCGAGGCGGATTCGGGATGTTCGATATCATCCCGCTACCCTACCTGTTCCAACAAAGGATGCCATACGGTCCTCCGTTCTTTCTGCAGGGTGTGGTGGCCTCTCCTCCGGTCTCTAGCTTTCCGAATCAAGTCGCCCCGTTGCAAAAGCTCAGCAGTCTCAGAGCTACCCACATAGAATTCAATCCCGAGCCAGCATACAAGGCGCAATGGAACCTGAATATACAGCGCCAGCTCACCAGGAGCGTAGCTCTGACGGTGGGCTATGTCGGATCGGCGGGTGTGCACCTTGCCCATCCGATCGAGGATATCGATCAGGTCCCCCCTTCGTTGGTGCACTTTGATTCAGCATTGGACAGCTTTGTCTTTCCAGTCCCGGCGCCCGGCCAGCCGATCCAAAGAATTAATCCGAATTTCGGGCGTATCGACGCAACCGATTGGGGCGGACACAGTTCGTATCATTCCCTACAGGCAAATTTGGTCCAGCGTCTGGCCAAGGGCCTGACTTACCAGCTCGCTTACACTTGGTCCAAAAGCATCGACAACGGGTCCACCACCTTCTCCGAAGGGGGAGAAACCGTAAACAGCGTTGGAGCGCCGTATGCCTTCTGTAACTGTAATCGCGGCGTCTCGGATTACGACATCCCTCACAACTTCGTGGCTAACTTCCAATACGACTTGCCGGTCCCGGCAACCTTGAAGGCGCATGCGGTAACGAACATCCTCTTGGGCGGCTGGCAGGTTGGTGGAATTTACACCCGACAAAGTGGCGGTCCTTTCAGCGTCAAGATGTCATCGGATCAAGCTTTTACTGGAAACAGCGTAACAACTGGCATCAACGGAGCGCAGCGGCCGCAATATGTGAATGCGCCCGGGTGTACGCCGAATGCGGTGACCGGAGATATTGGCCATTACGTTATGACGCAGTGCTTTGCGTTTCCCGCTCCCGGCCAACTAGGGAATCTCGGCCGGAATACGCTCTGGATGCCGGTATACCGCGATCTGGATTTCTCGGTGTTCAAGAACCAAAACCTATGGGGCGAAAAGATCAAGGCTCAGTTCCGGGTCGAAATGTTCAATATCCTGAACAATACAAACCTGCAGCCCCAGTTGGTCACCCTCTTCGACGGCACCGGAAAGCTGGTCTTGAGCGCTGGAACTCCTATGGCGCCGACCGCCAACGCATCCCGCCAGATCCAGTTGGGACTGAGGCTTCTGTTTTAACGACTAGCTCGCAAGCAACGCCGGTAGGATCGAGCCAGGTGATTGAACATCCTGCAAGCTACCCGTAATGAAGAGCATTCTATTGGGAGTGGCCACGAGCGCAACCTCTGAAAGCACTGGACTGGTCGGCCACCTGGCCTTCGCGAAGGATCTCGCCCTCATTGCTCAGTCAACAGTAGCGACTGTTTCTATCTCCCAGATCCATTCCGATCGCGATTGATTCTGCCCTCGCTTTGCCTTCGCCGCGGGCCTCGGATTCTACTGAGGCCCCGCCCGCTGATCCAGGCGCGCCATGAAACAACTGCTAACCCGCGATCCCCGAAATGGCCCACAGACGGTCGACGAATATGGAGGCGATGACAGCAAGGTCGAATAGATCGTGGCGCTTGCCGACGTGCTGCGATCCTCTGGCCCCTACAGCCGCCGTCCGTGCCGCCCGCCCAACGATAAATACCGGAAAGACGCCGGAGATGATTGTACCGCATGCACGCAAATTGCTCACCTCGATCAAAACTTCAAATGTGATGGCCCACAAACCCACTCAGGCGCGTCGTGCGGGCCTGAAACTTCCACCGACCGTGGCGGAGCGAAAAGATTCACACGTTATGTGTGCGCGATGCTCTTCGTTGCTTCAGGACACTCGCCATAGATTCGTCGTCAGGCGGCGGTCGATCACGTTGCGAAGCGTCCCTGGCCGCCCATGGCGGAACTCCCTCGTAAGCAAGTCATCAGAAATGTGTAGCGCGCATTGGGAATGAGTCGTCGTGCATCCTTCCACAACTTTTCGGTGGAACCTCAACTCGACGCCAGGAGCGAACAGTTTTCCGAGTGCGTTCGAGAGCGACTTTCTACTTATCGAGGCTCGCCTTCGGAAGTTATTTGCCCACCTGCAGCATAGCGATGACGCCTGCGTGGTCCGACGCCACTGGAGCATTGGTACCGGTCTCGTCCACCTTCAGCGCGCGGATATCGCGAGTGAGGATCAGATCGATGCGCTCGTTCGGGGTGGCTGGGCCACTGGCCACGTCCTCGAAATAGAGTGGCCACGTGAAACCAGTTCCCACTGCGTTGAATTGACGCCAGACATCGGTGAAACCTGCCGTGAGAATCAGCCCAACACTAGCCGTTTGCTCGGGTCCGGCCTCGGCGTTGGAGTTGAAGTCGCCACAAAGCAGGACTGGAAGCGGAGTGGCATTCAGCGCAGCCACAAGTTCGCCTGCCTGCGCCACTTGGAGGAGACCTGTAGGGTCAAAAACATAGGTGCTTTCCAGATGCGTGTTGAACAGACGGAAACTCTCACTGCCGGCCTTGATGTCGGCCGAGATGTAGCCGTGAAAGAAGGGCGGGAACCCGATAATCCCAATCGTCGATAGATCCAGATAATGCAGGTAGTGCTGCGAATGAACGTTCGAAACCTCGATGTCCGACTTCAGGTTGGAACGCATCAGGATCGCGTTGCTATCCGTATAGCGGACGCAGCCAGCGAGAGACGGAGCCTCGATAACATTGAGCGTATCCACCGCCAGCGGGGTGTATGGCATGTTGCGAGCGGCTAGCGCATCTACCAGCAACTGCAGCTGGTCGTAAAGCACCGTGGTTGCTCCGCAGGCACCAGTCCGCCATTCGGTCACTTCCTGAAGGGCGATGAAGTCGGGCTGGTTGGTGCGGACCTCGTCCGCCAAGCGCTGGATGCGCGACGGAATATCGGTCGATATTACCTGGGCCAGCGTGGCGCTGACTCCGGCGGGGACATTCGGATAGTAGGCAAAGATCAGATTCAGGTCGGTCCCTGCATCCATGTTCCTGGTCATTATTTTCAGAACACGTTTGCTTTCGCTGGCCTGCGCTGCCGAAGCGGTGAGGCAAAAGACCACAGCGGTCACAGCGAGCGCCAATGTTCTCGGTTTAGTGATTTTTCGAAACATCATTTAATGTCTCCCTTGTATATAGAAGCGTGTATCATCGCAGGAATAGAGTGTTCGTAGCGTCGGGGAATTGCGGTCTCAAATAGGGCGCGTAGCGACTCAAAAGGCAACATCTCCCCGCACGCAACTGACATAGAGAGCTCCAACCGGCACAAGGGAGTATACACGCAAACGTCTTACCGAGGCGCGATTTCCACCCAATAACTCCGATCAGTACCTATAGGACTGGGGTTTCTGGCCGGCCTGACCACCCAGAGTAGAGACGCCGATGAGGGTGGGACTTGGATCGCTGACCGTCCGAGCTGGTAGCGGCGGAAATCTCTGATAACAGTCTCAATATCAGGGCATTGGTTGGATAGCTCCTGTATGGTCGGCAATCCGGTAGCTACTTTGCCCAGGGCTCCGATTTTTCGCTACATGCGTCACTAAATTCATGGTGCCGCGCTGGCCGGCAATGCTCAGGAATGCCCGCTGATTAATTCGTCGCTCGCCATCTGCTGCGTCAGATAATCCACCACGCGCTCAAACGGGTCGAATCCAAACGCCTTAGCGATGGGCGCGCGCAGATTCGAGTTCGCGTTCAGATCGTAAAAGATCATCCGGCCATCTGCTTCCAGATATTCGATGCCCCCGACGTCCAGACCGCCCGCCGCCATGATCTTCTCGCCGGTCTCAATGGCCTGGGCCGCGACTTCGGGATACGGATAGAACTCCACGGGCGTGGCCAGCGCTTGCTCTGGTAAAGCGCAGTGTGCACTGCTTCCATCTGCCGGATTACACACTTCGGAAGGGCACAGATTGAAGGCCCCGTGGGACACCACGCGCATGGCGTACAGAAATTTGCCACCCAGAAATTCCATCCGGACGATGCCCCGCGCAGGATCGACTGGAAAATACTCCTGCAACAACAACAGATTGTCTGGCAGCCACAGCGCAGGTTGATCGCGCAGCAGCCTTCGCAGTTCATCCGGCGATTGCAGGAAATACATACGCGCCCCGCTGCCGCCCTGCTCGGGTTTGAGCAGCGCGGGCCATCCACCCGTCCATCGTTCGAGCACCGCCTCGGGTTCATTAAACGCCAGTGACCGGGGATGCGGAACCCCCAACCTCGCCAGCAGCGCCGACTGCGCCGATTTGCTCAATTCCAATAGAAACGCGCGCGACCCGTTGATCACCCGCGCACCGCCCGCTTCCAGAGACCGCATCCACGCAAGCCCCAGCGGTACTGCGCGCGTGTTCCCGCGTATATAAGCGCTGGGGCTCGCCTGATTGAAATACAAAGCGGCTTCGGGTAGGGCGTCCGGATCGAACGCGGCCTGTTTCAGGTCCAACGCAGCGTACCGAACTCGCCGGCGGTCGAGGGCTGCCCACAACGGCTTCTGCCATTCCGGATGCTCGAACAGGACCGCTAAGTCGTATCGCATGCGGCTCATTACCCTCAGATTATCTCGCCCGCCGGGCGCCGTGCTCCATTTGAAACTTCCAATCTTACGGTAATCAAGCAAAACAAACAGCGCGAGCAGAATAGCTAAGATCTCGATGATCCGACGCCAACAGGCAAGTGCACTCCCCCAGTTTGTGGCTCCGCCCCTGTGAATTTATGATGGATGGTGATCAATGAAACGCGAAAGCCAAGACAAAGAAACAATGCGCAAACGCGTACTTGAGGCCACGGTACGACTCGAGGACTTAGGTGGCCAGGGTGTGCTCATTCCTGGCGGCTTCATCATAACGGCTGCACACTGCATAAAGTGGACAGGCCAAGGCAAAATGGCCCTCGGGGAGGTTGATATAGTTACCATCACGACTCGAAATGGCCAGCAGCTAAAAGTACGCCCGTGCACAGTGGACCACGTATCCGACATCGCAGCCTTGACGGCACTTGACGATCAACAATGCTCGGCCGAAGCTCTGGCTTTCGGGGAGTGGGTCGAGGCAACGGCGCCGATCCCATTGGCTACGAGATTGCCCAAACCCCAGCATTCCATAGATGTTCAAATCCTTACCCACAATCAGGAGTGGATCCCCGCGAAAGTGACCAATTGGTCCTTGCCCGGAATGTATTCTGGGTCGATGGCAATTGAAGCGCAGGTTGCCATACAACCCGGAACATCCGGCGGTCCCGTCGTTAACAGTGGAGGTAGACTCGTCGGCGTCGTCTCGTCGTTTAGCACTACGGGACAGCCCTGCGATGGTCAAATCCCAATAGCATACTTGGCATTAACGCGTTGGCTGTTGATGAATATCGCTAGCCCTCAAGAAGCGGGGACATGAACACTGATGTGCTTGCGATGGCATGCTGCCGATTCCGGCAACAGCGAAGATCGCGGTTTGAATAATCGGACCCAAGTAAATGGATAAGAAATGGCTGGTGCTCCTGCACACGGTGCGGTAATTGTGAGCCTTCTTGGTCACGGCGTTTACCGCGTTTATAGCGTCTTTTAGTCGCCGGAAAGAAACGTTTCCGGTAGCCCTTCAGGTCGCGTTTGGCAGAAATACCCGCGCCACAGTCGAAGGCCCAAACACAAAAAATCCATCCCTGGTTTTATCGATCTGAAATATTGACGTCGGTAACGTGAAATCTCGATGGGGTCGGGGTGAGCGCAATCTCGCCATCGCCTTCGTGCCGCCTGGAAGCCCTTGTTGGGTGGCGATACATTCGATTCTCAATTTAAAGTCTTCCCGCTTCGGATTTCGCGGCAACCACGACCGCTTTCTTGGCCAGTGCCGTGCGACATCTGAACTGTAGGCATCACGCCAAGCGGCCGAGGCAAGGGCGCTCCGGATTCTACGTGCAAACTGTTGGCCCGACGTCCCGGGGTCCTTCCGCCGATTCGTGCGTAATTACAATCAAACTGCGAACGTCGTCTGCCGCGCAGGAATAGCGATCCTGTACGCCAACCACAACAAGACTAATGTCGCCAATACATATAAGACAGCCATTCCCGCAACCACGGACGGCGATGAAGCGGGTCCAATCCCACTAAGGTGATTGAAAAAGGTATCGATGCCTCCATTGCGGAATTGCTCAATGCGAGCCGCCGGCAGTCTTCCGCTAGCGTTGTGCCCGATCAGCCCCGCGTAATACGGAAACATGATAAACCACGCGCCAAACTGCTCCAGGCCGATGAGAACGAAGGCGGCGATGGGAATCGGCAGTAAGCGCATATTCGCCGGCATCAGCCTCGCCATTCCCGCGATAAGTAAAATCGACTCAGGTACAACCAGCGCGTACAGATAGTAGCCTACAGTTGCCGCGGATCCACGAACGCGGAATACCTGGGCCGCATGGAAACACAGGCCCGATATCATCGTCAGGTATGGTAATGCCAGCAGCCCGAGTTCTCTGGGTCGCGGCAGTCCAGAGCGTTCCCGGACAGCCTGTGTGCAGACACCCACAATCGCGGAGATCATCATCAACTCTACGACGCGATACATCCACGCCCGCACGACCAGGAAACTCCAGTCGCCGAGCCAAACATGGGAGGTGATCATAAAATCAAAAACCTTTCCCCAATTGCTCTCACGGATTGCACGCCACAGCGATACGCTGCCGTTTGCCATCGCTTGAGCGTCCTCAAACTGGCCTGTCAGCGTTCCAGTGACAAGAACGTTACGGACGTACCACCATCCACTGATCGCGAGGCATGTGCCCAGGGTTGCTACTGTTTGCCACGCGGCAGAGGAGCGCAATGCTGCATTACGGAACCACGCATAGCAAAGGGCTACGGCGGCAAGTGGAATTAGGGCTAGAAAATATGCTTTCGTCAGCAGCGCCGCGCCCAAAGCGATTCCGAGCCGCGCGCCTGAGCCTAGCGACGGTGTTTCCTCCACCATGCGCAAGGCCAAGAATATAAATAATGCGCCGGCAGCAACCGAAAGCCCCTCGTTGCCGACGTGGCCGATAACGATATAAATCTCAGGAAACGATGCGATTACCAGAGCGACGCCGAGTGCCAGCGCATCGTTGCGAAATACCCGGCGCCCGGCAAAAAAAGCTAGTGGAACCGCCGTAGAAGCGATCAGGACCGTGACAGATCGAAGGATCCAGACGATGCTTGGAATGCTTAATCCTTCCATCAGCCGGTATAAAGGAGCCAAAATCCAGTAGTACAAGGGAGCTTGCTGCATTTCATATATCGGCTCCCGCTGAGCGGCTTCTTCGCGTGACCACTCGGCCGGCAGTTTCTTCAAAAGCGCTCTTCGCGCGTTCTGTTCCGACAATGGAAGACTGAAATACTGTTCGTAAGTTAGAATTCCGTTGTTAGAATCGCGAAGGATCCACGGCCCAGGCGTTAATCTGCGTGATTCACTTACCGCGCGGGAGCAATTCGGCGGAATGGCGCCGAGCGGAAACCCACCGTCGTGCGCAGCAACATACTGGATTAACGCGAAATGAGAATATTCGTCGTATCCCTCCCAAAGAGGGACCGCAGCGCAGTAGAATAGCGCCCGCGCCAAAAAACAGGCCCAGATCGTCCATAGCGTGAATCTAGTCCGCATATGCCATGCGTGAGAGATTTAGCAAGTGTACCCGATGCGACGTTCGGATTGTCCGTGAATCACGAAATCCGGAATGCTTGCTCGACCTTAGATCGACTAACGTCTGCGTGGCTGTGCGATCAGTATGCGCCCGAGCTCTTTCCGTGCCGCCTCCAAGTCCTCCGAAGCTTCTCTAATAAGTAAAATGCCGTTAGCTCTGCCGGTGTGGAACTGAGAGTTGTAGCGCAGCTACTACGTCAGGTTCAAACAAACAGTCTTTGATCGCGTTTTACCCCAGACCTATCGCAGACGAACGTAAACCAGGTGGCCGCTCTCAAGGATCACACGATGAGGAACATGCGTGAACACAGCCTGATACGTTGACTTATCGATGACCAACGTGCGCACCGCAGCTCGGAGAGCCTGGTCAAGATCGCCGGGCATCACGAGCATTTGCGGAATGCAATCCCCGTACCATTCCAATTGATTGGCCTCGTCCAAGCGCGGCTGGCCCTGATCATAAAGGCCGACCACCTGGCCTGGGGGCTCACTAGCGGCCCGGGCGATCGGTTTGATGTCGATAGCTTGCCAGTTCGGTTTCCACCACAGTGCGATGCCGAGAGCCGCCGCCACAGCCGCAGGGGGAATCCAGTTCATAGCCGATTCCAGAATGCGATGCGGTGTGAACTTGGATATAGCGCTGGCGGCGAGAATCGAAAAGGCAGGATAAGCGGGAAGCATGTAGCGCAGCACCCTGCTGCGCGTGATAGCACAAAGTACAAAAACAACGGCAACCCAGCTAAGCAAAGGATAAAGTTCTCGCCGGCGTCCACGAACCGCCAGCACAACGCCCGCTACCATGGCAGGCAGCCAGGGCCAGTACGATTTGAGGAGCATGAAAGCATATTCGACCGCTCCCGTGTAGCGCCGCCAGGGTGGCGTAAGCGATCCATACACTTCCCTCTCCAGCCATCCTTTGTGCAAGGTGACAAACTCGGGATGCTTGAGCAGCGCGTACCCGTACCACGAGGCTAAGGGCACAAGAGCAATTGACACCGTCCATAGGTACCGACTCAGTTCGCGGCGTCTGATCAGTTGCGAGTCCATCTTCAAATCAATAATCAAATCGATAGCGAAGATGGCAAGCAAGGCGATCCCTATCAGACCCCTTGTCAGTAGAGACATCGCGGTGAATACCCCTGCGGCGAGAAACCAGCGTGGATTCCGGTCCCTTAGCAACCATGCCGACATCGCGCAAACAAACAGAAAAGCAGTAGGCACATCCGTCATGGCATGCGATCCATACTTGATGAAGTACGGCGTCGCCAGCATGATAAACATCGCGAGGCCAGCCGCAAGCCTGTCGCGCAGCAGGCGCCGGGCCAGCCCAAAAACCAGCAGTACGGTGCCGATTGCGGCGAGCGCGGAAGGCGTTTTTGCCACGGCATCAGAAACGCCGAAAATTAAGAAAAAAGCCGCCTGTGCCCAAACGAACAGCGGCGGGTGTTCGAGCGCGGGAACGCCGCGGATGCGCGGGTTGAGCCAACCACCGTCATGAGCAATATTCTTCGCTTCCGTAGAATAGAGAGCGTCGTCGTACCCCGTCAAATCCCCCCGGCCAATGGAGCCGAGGAACAGAATCGCGGAGGCAAGCGCTAGTAGGAGAAAGCGGCTGCGTGATCTCATAGCAAAATAAAACGCCTCCGGAGCCTCGTTGAATTAATTTGAGAATCGTCCTGGGAAGCAACAAATTTACTTTGTCAGCGGAACATCCGGCAGAGTTCCCGTAAAGGCGCATATTGCTCCCACGAGCTGTAGTAAAAATCCTACAAAGATTACCAAAACGCCCATAAGAGTGAGCGTACGATCTTCTCTACCGAACCGCTGGGCTATTTCAAACGGTTTTCTCCTGAAGAGAATTGCATCGAAAAGCATTCCCGGTAGAGAAATCAGAAATGAACCAATAGTGCCCGGATAATACCCATTTGCGATCATCAGCGTTCCAATAAGACCAACAAGAGCACCGACGCCAGTCAAAACTAATCCGACCAGGTTCCATGTTCCGGAGGACATATCGAACGTCAAGGAATGAGCATGAAGCCAAGTACGATGAGCCGACGTTGCGGGAACCACCGCGAACGCCGTAAAACGAAAAGAACCCGGAAACGTCCGACATCTGAGTACAGAAGATCGCGATTCGTATCAAAAGGCACGTTTTCTCCGCGGAAAGGCTCAATCTCCAACCGGTCCAAGTGCTCGACGACGTTCTGAATCTCAGCCTCGTCAGGATTCAGTTTTAGGAACTGCTGCAGTGCTGAACGGGTATGCCTGACTCGCCAGCGCATCCATTATTACTTAACAACGGAACTAGATTCTGTCGTACGCGATTCTGCTGTTTTGCCTAGCCGTTTCCCTTTGCTGGCAGAACGACCCGTGGAACCAGAGTCATGTGTACGTCCTACGTTCTGCTTTCGGTCGGAGCTCGACGCGGGGCTGGTTTTGTGCTCACGCGTAAGCATTCTCGCGATGAAGGAACCCACAAGCGCACCGATGCCCGCCGGTAATGCTATCTGCCCAAGAGTTGAACCGGTGCTTTTGCCCTTCACGCGGTACATCCAATAGGCATAAGCGTCTTCAATGCCGACCGTCTCTTCCCGCTCCGCCTCTTCGAGGCTGCGTCGTAGCTTCCGACTGATTTGTTTATCATTCAGAACGTGAACGATAGGATGATCATCGGGGGGAGACATTTCAGATACCTGCCTCCATGCTATCGCTTTTCACACCCTTTCGGCGTCCGTACGTAATTCGATTGCGGTTTGATCTTTTAAATCATTCACATAGCCACATGCAGCGTGTGCGACCGTCGTATCGCGGATGATCTGTTTCATCACATCCAGTTCATACGCTTCATTTTTCCTCAGTTATCCTCCGTTTAGTTTTACTACGCCATAAACGCGATAAACGCACGTATTCAAGAATTACGCAAATTACCGCGTTTATCGCGTCTATAGTGGCGGTGTTTTTTGGCACAATAGTCCAGCCGCGTCTAGAGCTGAATAACACTGGCCCTTCCGGTGCCGACAATTCACCCGTGAGTCGTTGTGCGAACCTACAACCCCAGCTTTCCGGCGCTGTTCTCCCGGAATAAATTGCCATCCCGGATATATCGCCTCACCATCTGCACGCTTCGGTGTCCAGTCTGATTCATGATCGACCGCTCCGATGCGCCCGCGATTGCCGCGCTCGTAGCATGACCTGCGCGCAGACTATGACCGGAATATTTCACGGTATCCATTCCGGAACGGCCTGCTAGCTTTTTCACTATTCTTGCCACATCGATCGGCGATAAGCTGGTAGGGCTGGTCTGTCCATGACGGCTGATGGAACGAAAAAGTGGCCCGGTGCTGATGCCCGCGAGTTCCAGCCAGGCTTGCACAATGCGAACCGGGCACGTATCGGGATTCGATCCGTATGGGATGCCAATCTTGCGGCGTGCAGCATTCTGATCGACCTTGGACCGGCGCAATGTAATCGTCAGTCCATCCTTACCGAACTCGCAATCGTCAAAACCCAAGCCTACTAATTCCGAACGGCGGAACGCTCCAGCGAACCCGAGCAGGATTAACGCCCGGTCCCGCGCACCGATCAGACCCGAATCTACGGTTTCAACCATGGCGCGAATGTCGTCCGTCAGCGCAGGGGATTTCTGCACTGGGGCCGTCCCAAGCGTGCGCCGAATTCCCTTCATGGTGTTCTTGACCATGCCAGCCACGGTGGGCGAGTCCAGGCCCGCCATTTTGTGGGCTTCTGCGATAGCGTTCAATCGCCGCTGAATACTGCCCACTTTTAGTCGGCCGGTGCATTCCGCCGTATACGCTGCCACATTCTCAGGAGCCGCAGGCAAGGGGCATACTCCGTGCCCTTCGCACCATACGCAGAATTCCCGCCAATCGCTCTGATAGCCGCGGAGGGTATTCTCTGCCTTCGATACGCGAATGAACTCGCGAACGTGTTCTAGCGAAGGTGATGGAATAAGGTCCGACGCTGAGCCTACGCGGGTGCAGTCCAATGCGTGTGCTCATGCGCCAGGGTGGAGTAGTAGGAGATGTTTTCCGCGAACGCGGCGAACGGCGGCATTTGAATGTAATCGGAGACTGGGGCATAGTACGCTTGGTTGCCGTCGTGCCTCACATCGGCGTGAATCGCCTGAAAGAATTCCTCCGCGTGCGTGATGCGTTCGGGAATGGTGGGTTCCGCGTCCACCTTGGGCGTGTAGCCGTCAACTTGCGCCGCATTGAACACCGAGTATCCGCGGGTGAAGAGTAGCCGCGATCGGCACGCGGGCGTTTCCGCCACGTCATCCTGAGATTCCGCCGAATCGTGTGCGAACTTCCAGAACACCGCCAGCGTGGCCTTCTGGCCCTTGCGCACTTGAGCGCCTCGATTCTGCCATTGCTGGTAGGTGCCCCACTCACCACGGTCGTAGCCTTTGGATTGCGCCGCGGCCCACAAACACAGAGTATTGACGCCGCGATACGGCTTATGGCTTGCGATATTGATCGGCGAGAAAACGTACCGGCCTGAGGTATGCCACGGCATACGCCAGGTTCCAACGCCATTCTCGATTGCAGCTACTATTTGGGCCGTCACGCGAGCGTAAACGTCCCGTTGTTCGGTAGAGTCAGTGTTAGACATCGTGTTGTCTCCTGTACAACTCGGTGTTTAGGGGCCGTGCCAGACGCCAATCTGATGCGGTCCCGTCTTGTTCTAATGTTCGATTCCTTTGAATAATCGAACATCAGCAACACACCCATTATATCCTAAAGATGCTTTAGGTTCAAGAGTCCTATCCGTCAAAATTGCGTCATCCTCTAAAGGGTCTTAAGATGGATGAGTGGATAAGAAAACGAAGGCGCTGTTCCGCGAGATCATGCGCGAGATCGGCAGCAAGGGCGGCAAGATCGGCGGTAAGCGCAGTCTTAAGACCATGACGCCTGAGGAGCGATCAGCCCGCGCTAAAAAAGCATCGTTGGCGGCAGCAAAGAAACGGACAGCGGATCGCCTGGAGCGCGAGCGCAAAGCCCCCAACCGCAAATAGCGACGCTATAACTTAGCCGACGCGTTAGAGCAACCCGAAATGGATTCGCCGTGGGCCTCCGGATGCGCTGCACGCGTGGACCTCACCAAAAAACCACGGAGCGAGCTCCTTAAGCAAAGGCA